>Ga0209728_1000175_pt1 | contig 59917 bp, 109 predicted proteins | sample RifGroD1_FD_183997 | JGI IMG/M metagenome (GOLD analysis project Ga0209728, IMG submission 183997) | Groundwater microbial communities from Rifle, Colorado, USA - Groundwater D1 (SPAdes) (version 2) | ecosystem: Environmental > Aquatic > Deep subsurface > Groundwater | place: Rifle, Colorado... | reverse complement strand
CTATGCGGAGTGCAAATCAATCCACGCAGAGCAAATGGCCATGATTGGGACGGAAGAGAGCCTTTATGGTGCTGAGTTATACCTAGTATGCTCGGATGAGGTTGATCCTATACCATGTCCGACTTGCCGGAAGATGATGGATTGGGCCGGGGTTAAATTGATGAGAGAAAAGGATGGCGCAATATGAGCAATAGCAAATACACAAAAATGTATACTCTGCCTACTGGCGAGGAAATAGGAGTTCTTGAATCATACGAAGGAAGATATATTGCGGTTCCGATTCAGAGGATATACACAGATGAAAAACATGCAGACAAGAATCAGGTTATGTCCGAAAAATGATCTAGTTTATCTTGTCCAAGGATTGAAAAGAGCGTTAGTCTTTTTGACCGAGAATCACACGAGCTATATTACGCTACTGATACATCGGTACTAGCCGAGGATATGCAATGGGTTGAATATCCAAATGTTAATTATTATGACCAACAATGTTGCAACACGAAAGCCACAACGAAGGTCGAGATTATTTTACAGGTTGATGAATTTTCAAGGAGATTATTTAGGGAATGGTCAGGAAATACATCTTGCTATGATTTAATGCAAGACCTATCTGATGATCTGTGGGAAGAGTTTTGCGAGGGGAGGTATGGAGCCGTTCTGCACAATAAGGATGGAGATGATATTAAGTCAATCAAAAAGGGATCACGCAGAAAAATAGAGACCGTAGGGCTGGAAATGTACACAAATGAAGGAGAATCATGTCTGATTGAATTTGAGAGTGAGGGAAAAATAGGGGACTCTATTGTTAGTGTGAGGGTTATTGGTTTCAAGAATGAAATCATAAAGGATGCTGAAGAATGAAACGCGGAAATATGCGAAGTTACGGAGAGGATTATGATCCTAAACCGTGTCCTACTTGTCGGAAGATGCTAGATTTCGCGGTGGTAATACAGATCAAAGAGGTGAAATGGTGTGGCAAGAAGTCATTTGGACAAAGAAAAGGCACTACAACTTTGGCTTAACGGATTGCTCGACAAAGAAATTGGCAAAGAGTTAGGATGCAGCGCAAACACTATATGGGCATGGCGAGATAAAAACGATTTGCCGAGTAATGTAGGTATTTTTAGCTGGGATAAAGGCTATCGTGAGGGGGTTGAGAGGGTATGTAATGGATAGGAATCCATACTTGGACGGAACACCGGATGAATTTATCGAAAAGAATCTTGGATTAGCTCGACATATTGCTTGGAAATACGTTAAATCTCGTAAAGATCGTGACCCTGATGATATCCTGAGTGTCGCCAATCTTGGGCTAGTTAAGGCATATCAAGGATTTAATCCAGAGGGAAGAACTGGTCAAGATGGCAAAGAGATTACATTTGCGGCATACGCAGGGAGTACAATTCACGGATTCATCATGACATTCCTTCGCGTTGACCGTCCTATCCACCTCGGGAGAAGAGCTATTGACCTAATCGCTAAGCTAAATTCCGCAGGATTAATCGGGAATGAAACCATTGAGGAAATTGCAATAAAAGCAGGGATTAGCACCAAAGAAGCCACTGAGGCGGTTATGGCAAGTGTTGCGGTTAACACCGATAGCATGGATCGTGAAATAGTCACAGAGGGTGGAAATATTACCCTTGGGGATATGTTTGGAAAATGTGACGAGATAAACGAAAGTCAGGAAATAGTTGATGATTTTGTTACACAATTACCACCTAAACTTAAAGAAATATACAGACTACGCATAGTTGGAGAAAAAACGCAAAGAGAAATAGCGGATATCATGGGACTTAGTCAATCGTATATCACTAGGCTTGAAGAAAAACTAATGAAAACAGCGCGTCAATATGGAGATGTGCAAAAAAGATTGGAGGATGAAGCTATGGGCAGAGAAATATCACCTGAGACAAAACTAATGCGCGAAGAGGTTGATACTTTTGCTAAATTTGGCACAATCGGAACTTATGAGGATGTCGCGAATAAGTATGGAGTCGGAAAAAGCACGGCCTATGCTTGGATGAAAAAACTTATGAGTGAAGGGGAGGTGAAGAGGGTGGAGGCAGTTACTGAGGTAAAAGAAATGAAGATGGAAGAGACGACTTTTTTCGAAATACCCAATACACCGGAGAGCTATCAAGCGATAAATGAGGCCGTAGGGGTCACAGAAGGGGTTGTCTTGCCGTTGAAGGTTGAGGGGGTGGAGGAATGTATTGAGGAGGTGAAAGTCGAGCCGGAAAGGGAATATACAGATTGCTTTGGACAATACGATGTTTCCTGTGAATTAACTCCTTGTGGAAGAATTAGCGAATGTAGTTTTGTTAAGGAAAATCCTATTAAGAAAACAAGGGATGATCTCGGAGGGTTGGCTGAACCGGAACCAGCGTGGACTCCTGAGTATTCAGGACGTATACCGAGAAGGATGAGCGACGAAGAAGAGAGAAAATTATTAGATGCAATTACGGGTTTAGATACCGAAGAATTGGATGAAGAATTATGGATAACGGTTACCGATGACCTTAAGGGGTTACGCGAACGAATGATTATGCGAGCTGAAATTAAGTTTAATGAGAGAATTAATCAAATTTTGGGAGGAAGATAGTATGCTGAATCGTGCTGTATTAGTGGGTAGAATTTGTAGGGAAATTGAGCTTAGGTACTCGGGCGCAGGTGTCGCAATTGCAAATTTTACTCTTGCGGTTGAGCGTAATTTTAAGAGCGCAAATGGCGAGCGTGAGACAGACTTTATCCCCTGCGTTACATTTAAACAATCGGCTGAATATGCGGCGAACTACCTAAAAAAAGGAAATCTTTGTTCAGTGGATGGTAGGATACAGGTCCGCACATACGATGGTAGCGATGGACAGAAACGATGGGCAACTGAGGTGATTGCGGATAGCGTCAATGGTTTAAGCCCAAGGGAACAGGAGAGCAACAACGCAACAGAAGGAACACCTGCAAGCTCATTTGGGAGAGAAGTACAATTAGATGATGATATCCCATTTTAAGGAAACTAAGTAAATAAATAGGGGTGCGCGGAATGTCCACCCCTTAAAAAGAGGAGGAAGTCGGGATGAGCGATGTTAAGTTTACGCCTGGTCCATGGATGGTAAATAATTCACCTGGGGCCGGATGGGAGATAAAGGCTGCGATACCTGAATTAAAAAAATATAGGCCTAATGATGGGGGAAGTGTAATATGGACAGTTCCTGAAGGCACGTCCATTACTCCTGCTGGAGAACCTAAGCCTTTGATCGGATATGAACCATGGGTACAGTTTCCGCCAAAATGGTGGATTGAAATGGCTAAAAATAATGCCAATCTTATTGCGGCTGCTCCTGAAATGTACGGAGCATTGAAAAGAGCGTTGTTATTCATCACCAACGGCAGGGAAAATGGTTATATTCGGATGCCGGATATAGATAGCGGTGATCCTGCACTAGAAACTCCTAACATTATACGAATGGCGTTGGCGAAAGCAGATGGTAAGGCGTGATAATAATCGGTATTGATCCCTCGCTCAATTCTACAGGGATATGCTTGATGAACGGGGAAACTGGCGAGATTGGCGAGACAATAGTAATTCAACCAAATGATGTAGGTCAGAAGAGATTAGCTTACTTTAGGCGAGAGATAATGAACTTGATTACTATGAGAAGTAACTTGCACGCATTTATCGAAGGATATGCCTTTGGAGCAAATAACCAAAGAGAGGCACTTGGAGAGCTTGGAGGCGTGCTGAGGCTTGCGCTATATGATGCGAGTATCCCAATTGTTATAGTTCCTCCAACAACGCTTAAGAAGTTCGCTACAGGCAAGGGTGCGGCTGATAAGGTAGCAATGGGCGTACAGCTTATGAAAGAGTTTAGGTTATCGTATCCGACAACAGACCAGACAGACGCGCATTGGCTTTGTTGTCTTGGTAGGGCTTATCATAGTCTTATGCCAAACTTATCCAAGGCTAGGGAAGAGATTATCGATGCTATTAAAAACCCAAAAATGAAAAAGAGAACTAAAGCAACGACGCAAAAATAGCGCAATAATAGGAGGATGATGAGGGAATGGAAAAATCATGTGACAATTGCAAATTTATGAAACTACCACTAGCGCTTTACCCCTGTTCTGACTGTAGTGGAGAATTTAACGAGTGGGTTCCTGGCGAAAACATTAATCTTAAAGTAATTCCCACCAAACTAATGCACACCACAGACCCCATATTCCTTCCATACCGCAAGCATCCTAACGATGCAGGTGCAGACCTTCGAGCGCGGATAGAACAGCCAATTAGATTGCATCCTGGCGAACTGCACAAGGTTCCGTCTGGCGTTGCTGTCGAAATACCGCCTGGTTACGTTGGATTATTACAGCCGCGTTCTGGGGCATCGGGAGAGGGAAAACTAACGATCACAGGAATTATAGATAGTTCGTATAGAGGCGAAATGTCCATGAATGTGTTTAATCCTCTCGACTCAAATTATGTTGTTATTAACCCAAAAGAGCGCATAGCCCAACTGGTAATAGTTCCATATTTACAGACTGAGTTTGTGCAGGTGGATGAGCTGGGAGAGAGTGACCGGGGTACGGATGGATTTGGGTCGACAGGATCAATGTAATTTTAAGGAGGAATTAGTATGAGCAATAGCAATATCTGCCCTGAGTGTGGAAGAGTCCTAAAACATGGAAGTGGCTGTGTGTTCTGCATCTGTGGATATTCCCCTTGCGGATAGAAGGGAGAAGGTCAATTGACAAAATTAAAAATGGCACAACGGATAATATTTGCGCTTGCCATATCAGGAAGCATTGGCTTATTCGTAACAAATAACATAACTGATGCCATATATTGTGGGGTAGTTGCCACATGGGTTAGGCCTGAAAAATAGAGAGGAGAAAAGGAATTATGAAAAGAGTAATTGACGGAGTTGGCAAAGATGCTCCAATAGAAAAGAACGAATCAGGGGGAAGTCAGTCGAGTTCTGGTTATCGCTTTGATTTGATAGACCCGAAAGCGTTATTTGCTACTGCTAGGGTATTAAAAGAGGGATTTGATAAGTATGGAGATGATAATTGGCGCAAAATACCAACTAATGATCACCTGAACCATTTGCTAATTCATGCGTACGCCTATCTTGCGGGGGATAGGCAGGACGATCACCTAAGTCATGCAGTATGCCGAGCTATATTCGCATTGGGAGTAGATATTGATATCAGGGAGGAAATGGTGGCTAAATGCTAATGGATAAAATTCGCGCAAAGATGGACAAGAGATACAACACGGATTTAACCGTAAAGCTCGTAGATTGCGGATTCACGGCGAGGACTTTCCACACGCTAAGGAAGGGAGGAATTGTCACAGTTGGCGATTTGGTAAAGATGTCTTGGAAAGAACTTTCTGGGATTAGAAACTCGACTGGGTCAACATGTCAGGAAGTTAGCGATAAGTTGGAGGATATGGGATTGGGGTTAAGAAAGGAGTAGGTAGTATGAGGGTTAGATGCGATGTTGTAAAGTGTGAATACAACGATAATTGCAATTGCTGTGCTGAGGTTATTGATATAGTGCTTAATCACATTGGAGACCTTGAGTACATTGAATGCCAAACGCGTAAGGAGGAAAACTATGAATCTAAAACTACGTCTAAAGTTTAGTGACATCCTAAAACTGATATTCGGGTCTGATGTGATGGTATTAGACCCGTACAGCGGCAGTATCTACAGAGTGCAAAAGGGTGAGGATGCTTATATTTGTAAGGGGTGAAAAATGATAAAAGGATTTATCCTTTACAGGATATTTTACGAATCTCAGATGGTATATCTCGGAAGAACAAAACAATCGTTACAGGATCGCATTCGTGGGCATTTCTTTAAGCGTCCCATGCACAGAGACATTGACATAAATTTTGTGACCAAAATTGAGTATGCCGAATTCAAAACGGAAGCCGATATGAATGTTTATGAAATTTACTTTATAAACGAATTTAAGCCACCCTTAAACCGAGATGATAAGGCACAAGATAAATTAAGCTTTTCATTACCGTGCGTAGGGTGGAGGCCATTTGATACTCATCTATGGGACAAGTGGAAAGAAAAGATTAACACTGATATTGCCAAAGAAAAAATGAAGCACAAGGCGAAAATTGAGAATAGCAATCAACGTCGAATTATGCGCGGTAAATGGCATAGTGGGGAAATTAGCGAGAAGGAATACTATGAGTTTTTAGAGAGGGGATAAATAAATGACAATACAAGAATTTGCTAAGATGTTGGATGGAAATGAATACGGAGATGAATCATGGAATGAGGATGGGAAAGCTAAGGAACTAGGGTTTGTGGTAGTCTTTGGGGCATCTGATGATCTATGCATACTTATGGGGGCTATCAACGATGAAGTTGACTGCCCTGATGGAAAAACAATTTATCTCGACAAGGATGGTATTTTTCACGAATGCGAATTAGGCTGTAAACACGCTTGTAGGGCAAGGGAAAAATGCAAAACGATTGAAGCGATCTGGGACAAGGAAGGTTATTCGTGGATCTACGAAACAGAAATACCTCACGCAACATTCAACATCATGGAAGATGGGGAGAAGTACTGCAGGGGCATTGTGTTTGATATTAAGAGTTTGGGGGAATGAAGGATGAAAGCAAGGACAAATGAGGATTACTTTCAGAAGTTTGGAAGAAGGGTGATTGGTACGATAATTACGGAAGGTTTTTCTACTCTGCCGGAGTACTTAACGATACTTAGGTGGGATAATCAAGAGGGTAGCGTTAACCCTGGTCATCAAGGGATGAATGTGCTTATGCTAACAAGGGTTTTGGATTTCATTCCGGAAACATTGAATTAGGAGGTTTGAACCTTGCAACAAACAGAAAAAAAGCTTAGACATCCTCTGTATTATTACGCTGTGATAGCTCGCCTAACGCGCTACAAGCCCAATCAGGACAGGATAGCGTACTTACTTAGGGAACTGGCCATGATGGGTGTTAAGACAACGCAGGTTTACACTGACATGCCGCATAGTAGCGGTATGAGTGATTCTACAGGTGATTTGGCGTCTAAGATTTCTGACAAAAAGAAATTGCTCGTAGAATTGCAAAATGAAAATGAGTTGATTGATTTAGCGGTGGGGATGTTGTCGGAGCAGAAGCAGTTAATAGTTAAAACTAGATACCTTACGGAATATGGACAAGACAAAAACGCAAGAATAACACTTAGGGCTAACGCTAGAAAATACAAATGGAGAACTATGCACCATGGAACCTATGAACGATTAAGAGATGAGGCTATCATGGAGGTAGCAAGGATGTTCGGGGAACAAATAGAGCAATAATAAGGAGAGTGTTAAGATATGGAATTTAGAAAATATCAACACCTTGAGCGATTTGGAACTGATGAGGTAGATGGAATAGAGCTAGGGGATTGTTATGTCTTCCCCAAGATTGATGGAACAAATGGGTCATTATGGTTCGGTGATGGGGTTGAAGGAGGTAGTAGGAACCGAAAACTAGAACTAGATAATGACAATGCAGGTTTCTATAATTGGGCTTGTGCCAATACTGGCATTAGAGAATATTTTATGAAACATCCTACTCATAGACTTTATGGTGAATGGTTAGTGCCCCATTCTCTCAAAACTTATCGCGTTGATGCGTGGCGCAAGTTCTATGTCTTCGATGTGTGCGTGGACAATGGCGCGGAATCGGTTGAATATATTCCTTATGAAACCTACAAACCAATGTTGGAGGAATTCGGAATAGACTTTATTCCCCCAATTGTTAAGATAAAAAATGCCAACTATGACAGCTTAATTAAGATTCTTGAGCAAAACATATTTTTGATTGAGGACGGAAAAGGGTATGGGGAAGGAATAGTAATTAAAAACTATGACTTCTATAATAGATTCAAGCGTCAAACGTGGGCGAAGATTGTTACAAGTGAGTTTAAGGAAAAACACGTTAAGGCTATGGGATGTCCTAATATAAATGCTGAGGTAATGGTTGAGGAAAAGATAGTCAATGACTTTCTTACCGAAGCGTTTGTGGAAAAGGAGTATGCTAAAATTGTCTCCGAAAATGATGGGTGGCAAAGCAAGTATATACCAATGCTACTTGGAAGAATCTTCTCCGAATTGGTTAAAGAAGAAAGTTGGAACATGGTTAAGAAGTATAAGTATCCAAGGATTAACTTCAAGACGTTGAACGCCTTGTCCATAAACAAGGTAAAACAAGTGAAAAGCAGTATATTTTGCTAGAATCGGCACAATAGCGTCATAGTAATGCCATATAAATAGGTAGGAAATAATAAAATCTAATGTTACACTCTAAGGGACATAATAACGGACAAAATAAAGACGCGCATGGCTTAATTATAGCCTTGACGCGTCTTTTCTAATTTTTGGGGGTGTGATATGGATTGTAAATATTGCACTCGCCAAAAGACATGCTGGCAGAGGGATAAGCCACCGAAGGATTGTGCAAGGTTTGAGAGATTCGAGGATTCGAAAAGGTTTGATGTGCTTGATAAGGCGATGAGGCACAACAAAGGGGTTTGGATTGCGCCGGGGTAAAAAGGGGGCCCTATTGCTAGGACTCCACGATATTAAACAGATAACCGGATAAAACTTCTTTTATTTCTTGCAGCTTGGATAATACCTTATCCCCATCCATCCAAGAATCATCACTGTAGTAGGAATTGACAGAGTAAATCTTGTGTACGTTTTGGGTATGCTCCTCTGATTTCGAAGGGAATACTCTGACATCTATCGACTTGACGTGGCCGGAGAAGTCAACGAATGTGCATAGCTCGGTGTTTTCGTTGATCAGGACAGCGAGAGATATGATCTCCATTACGAGTTTGTAGTTTGTCATGTGATTTCCTCCTTACGCCGATATAGCTCGGCTTGGCTTTGGATTTAGTTATTTAGTGTAAGAAACAAGGATGCTTGTAATGCTGCTATCTAGTTCGCTTGAGTCGCCTGAGCTCATGTAGGAAGTTACTATCCTTTCAAATGCCTCAATCTTTTGGTCATCATTCAGAGATAGCAACTTGGCTAATGTTAGATTTGTCATTTTAATTCCTTCTTTCATCTTCTTCGTTAGATTTAGTGGTTCTGAGCTTATCCAGTAGCTCTTTTAGCTTTGCGTACTCGGCATCAGTGAGTTGGAATGATCGGCGAGTGCGACCGGTTGGTTTGCGACCGGAGCCGGGGCGGTAGCCTCCGTGGGTTATTTGTTTATCACTCATAGTTTCGCCGCCTTTTTAATCATTTAGATAAAAACTAATCGTTTTTTTAGGGTCGTTATTTGCAATACTCACGCTTCGATACATCTTGCTATTTTCGATATGGCGCTCAATCATGATTCTTATTTGCCAGTTGCCACCAGTAAGATAAACATCGATACTCGACCCACTCCACCCGTATTTGATATCGGGAGCGTTCTCGCAGCATTTACCCAAAAGCTTAGTAAGATCACGCTCGACTCTTGCTATTCTAGCTGTCATCACCTCATATTCGCTGTTGGACATTTACGCTACCTCCTTGATTAATTCTACATCAAATACGATTGCGCCATCTTGCGTGGTAACTGCCATGATGCCATTAGGCTCTGCGATACGCTCCCAAAACCATTGGTATAGATCGGAGTCCCAAGCGTTGGCCGAGTCTACAATGTCGGATGGGTCAAAGCTGTTGTAGATACTGAGTGCATCGACATCGTTTTCTTCTACGTTGTAGTAGTAATCATCTGTGCAGCCGTTGCCGAAATCTCCAGTAAAGCCGTTTTGTTGATCATATTTCCATGTTTTAATGATTAATGCCTTTAACGATTTGATGGTCCGGCGGTTGTCTTTAGTAGATTTAAATGTAAACTCGTTCTTGCCGTAGTTTTCGACTTTTGATCTGTTGGTAGAAAACATTGCGTGACCCCAGTTTGACATTGGGTTTTCGGAGTTGGTAAAGCGATGGTAGAGCATGTTGTGGCCTCCCTGTATTTGATCTTGATTTATTGTACCATAATCATAATTTGATTATCAAACACTTTTTCAAGATTATTTTTTGGATTGATCTGCTCTATAGGAGGAAAGTTTCTGAGCCTGTTGTTAATCCTTTTGGCGGGAATGTATTAGAGGGATTAGTAAGGGGCTTAGGTGGAGTTGTGGGGCTGTGATGGCATAAGGAAAGACCACCTTATTTAGTGGCCTTAGTCCTAATGTAGTCCGATATGGTTTGCTCTGCTGCTGCGGCTAGTTGGCGTATGGTTTCCCATTCTGCATTAGTCATACGGATTGTCCGGTTAGTTGCTTTTTGGCCTGCTCTTGTTTTTGGGCCCGAGTTGGGGCGTTTACCGCCTTTAGGCATCAAAATTGCGGCAATGATTCAATAAATTTGCGTGATGTTACAATATTATTCGTTTCCTTTATGGCTAATTTAACATCTTCATCAGTCATGGATATTACGCATTCATATTCATCACATGATCCCATTAAATTATTCATAATAATTCCTCCTAATTTGTCATTACAGGTGGTATGGTTGATTAGTTTGTAGTAGATGGAAGGTGGTAGCGTTATCAGTATTGTGGGAGTGCCGGATCTTCGTTTCTTCCCTCCTATGTTGAAGGAGGATTATAAGTGGAATTGGTTACCACTCTTCCGCACCAGCAGGATTCAATACCCGCATACTGTCCCATGCACTTTCTTTATCCATCTACTAATGTGAGTATACAACATATTTGTTGATAATGCAATGGCGTGGAAAAATAAAGTTAAGATTATTTTCATGTCTGATCTACATTATTTAGAAGGAATGTTTCTGAGGACAGTGATTAGCTAGTTGGTGCATTTGTATCGAGTGGTTAATTAGTGGTCTTAGGATTGATTGTAGGGGCTGTGGTGAGGTATTAAGGAGGTGTGCTGATGAGTGGTTATACTTGTGCTAAAACCGAGAGCTTTGGATGCTTGAATGAATGTGCGTTTGGTTTGCCGTGCGAATGGTTTGTTCCAGTTGATAATGGCGGGAATGTACTAAGTAAAGATGATGAGGTAGTGGAGAGGTGATTAGTATGGATGCTGCAAAGAATTGGAGAGAACTTTCATTTCCTAGCATGAATGATGTGTTTGCACCAGTGGCCTATTTGTTGTACAAGAAAGGGTTATTAACAGAGGATGAGTATGTTGAGTTTATAGAGGGTTATACGCTTGAATCAATGGGGAGTATGGAGCTTACTATGGATCGGGTAGATAAGATGTTGGGGAAGTAGATTGTAGGAGGTGTGATGATGGATAGAGATTTTGAAAGCAAGGAGTATACAGACATGAAGGCTCAGAAGATGGCTATCGAAAAAGAAAAAGTAGTTGAGATCACAAATAAACAATTGAGCGTAATTAATGCAAATAAGTCAATACAATTTGATTGCCCTAATTGCAGATACAATCTCATAGAAAAGGATTGGAATGAGAGATTTACTCATAACTACTGTCCGCATTGTGGCGCAAAAGTAATTTGGAATTTATCTGAATAGGAGTGTTAATAGATGAGTGATGAGTTAAAAAGTATCATTAGGACATTAATAGGAATTGAGTCACTGGAATACGAAAACAAGAATTTGCTTTCGGGTGATAATAAATCAAGGTGCGAGTTAAAGATAGAGTTACTAAATAGGGCTTTTGGTATTGTAAGTAATAAGTAGGGAGGTGATTAGTATGGCTGCTGCGGTTGGTAATCAATATGCGTTGGGATGTGCTACAAGTGGTAGGCAGCCAAGATATAAGTCGGTTGAGGAAATGCAGCTTATTATAGATAAGTATTTCGATAAATGCCAGGGCGAGATACTGAAGGATGAATACGGAACACCTATTTATGATAAGCATGGTCAACCAGTGATAGTTAGTAAACCTCCTACAGTGACAGGGCTGGCATTAGCTTTAGGGTTTACAAGTAGGATGACATTGCTGAATTATACAGATAAAGAAGAATTCATGGACACTATCTTGATAGCTAAGGCCCGGATCGAAGAATATACAGAGGCCAGACTCTTCGACCGTGATGGTGTTAACGGTGCTAAATTCAGCCTAACAAACAACTTCAAGGGATGGAAAGACACTCAGTCTGTGGAGTATACAGGCCCAAACGGTGGCCCTCTCCTCATCCAGGCTGTCTCTGCCTACTCGGATGAGGATTTGCGGCTCATGGCTGAGATAATGGAGAGAGCACAGATCCAGGGTGAGATCGTCGATATTGAGCCTAAAGATTAACATATTATGTATGCTATTCTCAATTAGAGTGGCATCCTAAATGATAATGAAATCACTGATAATGAGTAAATCGCTGAAACCATTGGGAGAGTAGGGATGTAGGGTTTTGGCGAATGTGTCACAAAGTGAATGAGTATCATTATAATGTGCTAATATGGTTTGTGGCGTAGTGCTGATAGCTTGCCGGGTGATGGCTGTTGTCTTGGCTGGCTGGCATCGGCTGTGCTGTGCTACTTTGGCTTATGCTCTTTCTCTGCTGTCTGGCTCTGATGTGACATGGTTGCTGTGCTGATCCGGGTAGTGATGGGGATGCTGAATATTGAGATTTCGACCCTCCCCCTGGGCACGAGCTGTGAGCCGGGTAAAGGGGTGATCTGTGTATATATCTCTATAGCTAACTAAACATGATTTACATGCGATTTACTTACAGTCTGTCGCCTACAAAGGTTTCGACTACTGTACCCGTAAGCAGTGGCTATCTTCATGATGTGCGATGTCCGAGAATACCTCCACCCCCTCGTCAGAGGTGGCACGAGATAGGGCTTGGTGGAAGTACCGGGGTATATACTACATATCCTCAATAGACAGCTAAGTATTCTACAAAAAAAATAAAAATAAAAAATTACAAAAAATAAAAAACTTTCCGCGAAAGGAGTCTTGATGATGGATGAAGACATTAGGGAATTCATAACCTCATTATCCTCAGCATTTGAAAGAGCTACTACAACATATCAAGTTGGAATTGGAGAATGTTATGTTATGACAAAAGAATTCAGAGATAAGTTAATAGCAGATACAGAAGAGCTTCTAACTCGTTCATAGCCCCCTGTACCCCAAATAACTCACTAGGTACTTAAATAAAACTACCCACCCCTTATATATGTTATGAGGGGTTTTTGGCGTTGCGTTAATGTAGAACGAAACAAAGCTAGAACGTATATATAAACGAATTACATGCAAAAAACCCTACACGCTTAGGGAGAGTAAGGCTGAGTGCCATTTTTACAACGTGTCGTTTCGACACCTAAGTAATGCCCATTGAAAGGGCTTTTGAGGTGGTTAATATGGATAAAAAGATAGTTGATTTTTACAATGAAACGTCTGATATTTTACCCCTTCCTCCCGGTTCGTATCTTATTCGTGAGAAGTCGCCAAATGGAACAAACTTTATGACATTGAAGATGCCTAATGGTGAAGAAGAACTTGTGGTTGATAGTTGGTGGAGTAAACTCAATAAACCTGCCAAAAAAGATAAAGACCCTCCGAAGCACACCGGAGGGAAGAAACCTTATATCATGCTCATGGTTGAAGAGATTGAGAAGCTGAAGAAGGGTGGAGTTAAGAATGTCGAGGAATTGGCAGGGTACTTAGTTTCTTTGGGTAAATACGTTGAGTGGAACACAGGGAGATTAATTCAGACGCGAAATAAGAATCCCCTGAATTATAAAGAGCTTCAAGCAATATTTGGATGTGGCAATAAGAAATTAAACCGCCTATTGGGTGACATGAAGGAACACGAACTCCTTTATTCAACTGATGGCGGTTATGTTATTTCATCGCGTTTAATTAAAAAAGGAAAAATGAATGAAGTGGGGGACAATTGATATGTCTAATAGAGTCACAACCTATGCCCAAGCATTCCTTGGTGTATTAGGTATTCCAATGGATGCTAAGATTAAGGATTTTCTGAAAAAGCTAGAGAATGATGGTCATGCGGAAAAGGGAATTAGTTTTAGTATTTGGAGAAGCCAAGATAAGTTAAACGCCTTTAAGTATGACCGAAGATTCATGAGCATCTTGGAAAACGAAATCAATAAATGGTCGTGGAGAAAAGACGACCCAAGATGGACTGAATACTGGAACAAGAAGAATGAAGCAATAAAGGCTTTGCGAATTAGAAAAGAAATAGACATGATGTCGGTAGCGAAACCGGATGCAGTAATTGAAAATGACGTACTAACTATTCTCCCTGTTGACCCGAAGGGCTATGTTTACTTTATTCAGGGCCTGTGCGGAGGAGCTATTAAGATAGGATTTTCAGTAGACCCGGTGAAGAGATTGAGAGCATTGCAAACTGGATACCCCGACACTCTCACAATTCTTTTTATGGTTCCTGGAAACGAGTCCACAGAGAGACAGGTGCATAAGGAATTTGAAGCATCGAGATTAAAGGGAGAATGGTTTAGGCCGGACGAGCATGTTATTCAGAAAATAAAAGAGTGGAAGCACGGGCTTAGTAGAATTGACGAAGCTATGCAGAAAATAGGGTTGAGGTAAATTTACCTCATTTTTAATGTTAATAATTAAAGGAGATGTAAAACCAATGGATTCAAATACAAACAATCTTATCGATCAGTTAAGCGAGAAAGTGCATGATGCATGGTGGAGAGAAAAGAAAAACCAAGGATTTCATTCTCCGAGTGAATGTGTCAGCGAGGAACATGTTGGATACTTACAATCGCATAGAGAAGCCAAGGATAGGTTTGAAGATAACCACAACCCTAAGCTTTATAAATGGTGTGCTAAGTGCCATGCTGATATGTACCCGTATGGAGAGTTATCTGAGAACATAAAGGATTACGACAGGGTTACGGTTAGAACTGTTTTGCAAGCGTTGGATTTACTTGGTAGGAAAGTAATTTAATTATTTTTTCCCATTAACCCCTTCTTTTTAAATAAAAACCTTGATTTCATCACGTTTTAACCTTGTCCATCGTTAAGGACAGGCAATGAGTTAGCGGGCGTATTACTAAACGTATTATTAATGGTTTAATGACTAGTTTAAGACAAGGGATGTGGACACTATCTTACTTCTGGTAAGTGGGGCAACAAAAACAATTAAAAAATACAAAGACAATCCTAATCTTGGATTTCTATTAACTCCCCGTGGTGGACACGACATAAATATAATCATCGACTACGGACTAAAATGGGCGATGGACAATGATTGCTTTACAGGTTTTAACGAGCAAGCTTTTATAAATACCTTGAAAAGGATACAAGGAAAACAAGGTTGTCTATTCGTAAATGCACCTGACGTAGTTGGTAACGCTGAGCTAACCCTAAAGCAGTTTGAATATTGGCAGCCTATTATCAAGTCGTATGACCTTCCGGTATCCCTTGTGGCTCAAGATGGATTAGATAAATGCGATGTGCATTGGACTAAGTTTGGGGCACTTTTTATTGGGGGTACAACAGAATTCAAACTTGGTGCTTATGTTAGGGAACTTGTCAAGGAAGCGCGGTTGAGAGGTAAGTTCGTGCATATGGGTAGGGTGAACAGCAAAAAGAGGATTAATTATGCCAGACTTATTGGATGTAATTCTGTGGATGGTTCTGGATTTAGCATGTTTCCGGATACGCTAATTCCAAGGGGATTAGCAACTCTTAATCAACAATATTGGGAGGAGTTTGCTTGATTGTATTTCTTTATCTAATGGCAATTATAATCGCTAATGTTTTAACTGCATCATTCGCACCATTAATTATAGGGCCTTTTGTTATAACCTTAGGGACATTTCTAATCGGTGCTACTTTTGTCCTAAGGGATTTGGTTCAGGAAAAACACGGCAGAAGAAACACGTATTTAATTATTATTTTGGCATTAATTTTATCCACAATATCATCCCGATTATTGGGCGACACGCTTTGGATTGTGCTTGCTAGTGCAGTTAGTTTTTTATTGAGCGAAACCACAGATACAGAAATTTATACTAGATTAAGATTACCGATGCATCTTAGAGTTATCTATAGCGGGATGGTTTCAGGTGTTTTAGATTCTTCTGTATTTGTGATGGTTGGGTTGTCTCCATTGGGAGCAGGGTTTATACCTTGGGGAGCAGTTCCGATGGCTATAATTGGTCAAATAATCGTTAAAACGGTAATGCAGCTTATCGGAGTTGGTGACTTGGAACGATTCGGAGGAAAAACAAATAGGAACTGCGAGACATGCGGAAAAAGGATGCCGTTATCCGTAATGTCAATCTATAATCCTTCGACTAGGTGTAATAGGGCTGGGTGCAACAGTGAAAACAAATTCCCTTTGTGGGAGCCATCTTGCGGAACGCAATCTAAATAGTTCAGATCGGCGTTGCCCTTGCTGATTATTTTTATATCTCTAGGAGTGAAAACCATGTCCGAAAATAGATCATGCTCCGAATTTAAAAGTAATGAACCTGGTATCCTAGTTAATTGCGCAAACTGCAAACGATGGAATTACAGCAAGCACAAATGCCGGGAAGAAATATGGGTGCGACACTGGGTGACGTATCAAGTATCTTTGGAGTGATAGTATGGTAGTCAAGAAGGAAAAGGCGAGTAAGGATATCGTGGATACTCCTATTAAAGTTGCTAGGCCTAAAATAAAGCAGAGTGATTTACCATCGTTAGATGCTATTAAGGACGAATTAGCTAGGCGCAATGATGATGATTTCTGTCGTTTCTATATCAAGGTAATCGACAAAAAAGGAAATGAAGTTTTCTTAACCTATAATTCAATCCAGAAAATAATAGACGATAAAATAAAGGAACTAGAAACACTCGGAATCCCTGCCCGAATCATTGTATTGAAGGCAAGACAGGAAGGTGTTTCCACATATACCCAAGGAAAGTTGATTTGTAGACTGACAAAGAATAAGAACAGAAATGCACTTGTGGTTGCCCATCGCGACGACTCGACCAATGCCATCTTTGAAAAAGCTAAGTTTATGTACAGCAAGCTCCCTGACCGGATTAAGCCATTACAGAAAGCTTCTAATGCCCGTGAACTTATATTTGACCTTCCCGCTACTCACAAGGGGAAAGGCGAAGGCTTGAATAGTAAGATTAAGGTTCAAACTGCTGGCAGTGACGGAATCGGACGCTCTGATACTCATTACTACGTTCATCTTTCGGAGTTCGCCTTCTATGGCGGAAATCCCGCAACCACTCTTTCCGGGATACTTCAGTCGGTTCCCAACATACCGGGAACGATTGTTATCATAGAGAGTACAGCAAATGGCATGAACGATTTTAAAGACTTGTGGGACAAGGCAGAGGCCGGGGAGAATGACTTTATCCCTATGTTCTTCGCTTGGCATGACTATGAACTTTATAGGCTTGATACAACAGCTATTGAAGATGAGGCATGGAGAGTATATAATGAATATATAAATTCCAATAAGGAGTGATTTCCATGCCGAAGGGTAAATACATTAGAGCAGAAAATTGGAAGCCTCATAACTACAAGCAGGTATCGTGGAGTGTTTCTGAAAATGGTTGCTGGATATGCGATAGTCATAGGATTAATGTTACTAGCGGTTATCATGAAATGAATAGGGGCGGCAAAATAATTAAAGTCCATAGGTACATGTACGAAAAATATAAAGGAAAAATACCGGAAGGCTTGTTTGTTTGCCATAAATGCGATAACAAATCGTGCATTAATCCTGCACACCTATTTGTAGATACTCCGAAGGGTAATACCATGGATATGATTAAGAAGAAAAGAAACAGACCACCATGCTTAGCTGGGGAAAAAAGTGGTAAATCAAAACTAACTAACGATCAAATTATTTCGATAAGAAATGATAATAGATTGCAGAAGGAAATAGCAAAAGATTACGATATTAAGCAATGCCATGTTAGCAGGATAAAGAGAAACATTTCATGGAGGTGCGTGCCATGAATATAGAAGAAGCTAATAAGGTATTAAGTCTTAATGATTATGAAAAAAGTCTAATAAGCCTATATGGAGTTGATTTTGGTCAAATCAAGTGGTATCGTTGGAAACTAAAGAACGATTGCGGCGGGGACCACAACCTCATGAAGCAGGAGAACCCCTCATATCCAAAAGAGGCGTTCCTTTCAACTGGCCGGCCTGTATTTGCAAATGAAATCGTAGAGATGCGGATTGAAGAACTAAAGAAGCTTTATAAGGAACACCCTCCAAAACGAGGGCGTTTTTCTTTTGAATGGGATGATCCTGATACTCAAAATAAGATCAAGGATGATTCTATTCATTGGGTAGAGGACGAACGAGGTTTCGTTACCATTTATGAGGATGTGCAAAAAGATTATCCATATGTAATTGGTGGAGACACAAAAGGAGAAGGGGGAGATTATTACTCTTCTACAGTCCTAAATAACATCACAGGAAAGCGTTCCGCCACACTTCATATGCAATCATCAAATTCTAAACCATATACTCATCAGGTCTATTGCCTTGGAAAGTATTTCAACGAGGCTCTTATTGGAATTGAAATGAACTTTAATACTGCACCTCTTGAAGAACTCGAACGCCTGAGATACCCAAAACAATACATGCGCCAATCCTACGACAGCATCAGTAAGGAAATTCAAAAGAAGTTCGGATGGAAGACTGATGGGAATAGTAGACCACTTATCATTGACAAGGAAATTGCACTTATTGAGGAACACATTGAATTATTCACCGACATTACGATGCTCGGCGAATGCCTAACCTTTATCTATGACAAGAACAACCGACCGGATGCAACACCGGGCAAACATGATGATTTATTAATGTCGGATATGATCGCGGCTGAAATAAGACCACAACAGAGGTTTACTGTTCAAATAGTAGAGAAGCAAAACCTGAACGATCTTCCTGAAGACTTGCTTGAAGATTTGGAAAGAGCTACCCCTGAAATGAGGGCATATATCCTTAAAAAGATTGGAAGATGATTAAAGTGTTAGTAATTGAATACCGACTCGACACAGAATCGTTGGTAATGGTCACAAAACCCACAGAGTTAACCATTGACCCTAAAACATGGGTAGACAAATTCAAACTACCAGAACAAATTAAATAACGAACTCACAGCATCCTGCGGGGTGCTTTTCTTATGTCCATTTTCAGGAGGTGCTGTAAGTGATTGATGCAATAAAAGACTTCGGCAAAAAGGTGGTGAAGAAGTTGAAAGATAAAAAACTCTCCATGAAAGAAGAATCAGAACAGCAAGCCAAGCTGAAAAAATTCCAGGACAAATTTAGTGAGGCGCGCGCCGGCATCGACGAGGCAATCAGAGACGAGCGAGAAGCTATCTACCTTGGCACAAAAATTGTCGATGGCAATGTGAATACTCGTACATCTAATGGCAAGCGCAAGCAAGCCAACAACGTAGTCAACCTAGTCTTAGAATTCATAGAAACAGGCGTTGACTCAACAATCCCACAACCCTCCGTCCGAACCAAGCTCCCTGGCTATGAAGTACAAGCCACAATGATCGAGGATTCCCTAACCTCAGACATAACAGAACTAGGCATGACAGCCATTAATGATGTTAACGAGCGCATAACCCCGGTGCAAGGCTACTCTGCTATGTTGGTGGGTTGGAATCCAGACTTTAAGCATCACCTATACCGTGGCGAGTTGGAAATAGAGTCAGTCCATCCCAAAAGGATTATTCCGCAACCCGGCGTATTTGACCTTCAAAAAATGGACTACTTCTTTATTTTGAGTTCAGTCACAAAGAACTACATCAAAAAACGGTATGATGTGGATCTCGAGAATGTAGGAGAACAATTTCCCAACATTAGCCTTGTCAGTAACACCACTCAGCCCAACAACCCCGACATGGTAACAGAGATCGTGTGCTGGTACAAGAATGATGATGGAGAAGTGTCAAAGCTTGTTTGGTGCGAGGATGAAATCCTTGAAGATATGGAAAACTTTTATGCAAGGCGCATCAACGGCAAGATTCAAGAGTTTGAAGAGCTAGGTACAGAAGTAACATTATCCTCGGTTAATGGGCAACCCGGCGAAGTCCTCCCCGTAGGAACAAAAGTTCCCTACTTCACTCCAACACGCTACCCTCTAATCATTCGCGAGAACATTCCCCTCAACTTCGCATTTGGTGGACAATCTGACGTAGATGTTATCCGCGACCAACAAGACGCTTATAAAAAAGTAGTCTCCACTATTGAGGAAAAGATTTTACGTGGGTCTGTTGTGGTTACAGCTTTAGACGGTCATAGGTTCAACCTATCTAATGAGTTATACGGAATTATTAGGGGCACTCAGTCCGAGTTGAACGCGCTCAATGTAAAGAATTTGTCTGCAAATATTTCCAACGACCTTGCCTTTGCTCAACAACAATACAAGGCAGCACAGTCAACCCTCGGTATAACAAACTCATATCAAGGTAAATCAGACTCGACCGCAGTATCCGGTCTAGCAAAGCAAATCCAAGTACAGCAAGCGTCCGGTCGCCTACGCTCAAAAGAATCAAACAAATACGCCGCATTTAAGCAACTCTACGAAATCATGTTCGAGTTCAAATTAGCATTCTATGATGAACTTCGACCATTCGTAACAAAAGACGCTAATGGACAAGATTCATTCGGCGATTTCAATAAGTATGCCTTTCTTGTTCGCGATAAAGCAGGAGAACTCTACTACAACACAGACTTCATCTTTCAAGCAGACGCAGGGGCAGGGCTACCGCGAGACAAGATGTGGTTATTCAACCAAGCAACTGAAATGCTTAAGTATGGAGCATATAACCCGGGCCCAGCATCCGTAGTTCTGTGGACTCAATTAGTGGCGCAGAAATTCCCTAATGCCAAGACAATCCTCGACAGCATCAATAAGCAACTAGAAGCACAGGCGAAAGCCCCACCGGCACAGCCTGAATCCAAAGTATCTATCAACTACGAAGACTTAATGCCTGATGCTCAATCTCAAATGCTAGGCAAGATGGGGATTAAGTCGCAAGGAGGACAGCCAGACCAAATGGGACAGCTATTACAAATGCCACAACAAAGCTTGCAACCGACACCAATGTCTGGAGCAAATAAACAACCTCAAGAAATGCCGCCACAGGGCACAGAGCAACCAATGGAGCCACAACAACCGCAAGGTGGCGTAAACCAACAGCAACAAGTTCAGGAAGTCCTTGAGCAAGCCATGCAGCATATGAGCGAAGAGGAACGGAATGCGTTCGCTCAACTTCCGGATGAGAAGAAGATTGAAATCGTTCAGCAGTTAATGATACAACAACAGGGTGGTGGACAAGGTGCATGAATACAAGAAAAGGACTCAACGGTACACGGATACTGAGTGTTTTCTTTTGGCTAGGCTAATGAAGGAAAGGATTGACCTAGTATTACCTAATGGAGATACGGTGAATTTTAATAAATCGGAAGATTTGCTTACCAGCATAAGGAACGAGTTCGGGGAAGAACTTCTATATATCTTCAATCATATTGAACCTGAACGAATTATTAAAGAGTTGGTCAAATTGAAATCATAGGAGGTCAACAATAATGCCTAAAAAAGACGCAAAGAAAAAGCCAACCGTTAAGATCGACATTATGTTAGCCAAGGCCATGCCTGGTATCGGACCCAAAGGAATGATGCCGATGAAAGGAGTTGATAAAATGGCTAAGAAATCTGCACCAAAGTCTGGCAAAAAGGGTGGTATGGGTAAGAAACCATGCTAAATAGTCCGTGGTAGTTTCAAATGACCACGAATAAACGCCAACTGACGAACCGATAAGGTTCTTATTTTTATGCAGTCGTCTAAAGCGGCGACATTACCTCGCTTGAAAGGTGGTGATGGCAATGAAAGACAAAATGAAAATCCCCCAAAACAGCGCAGGGTACATCAAGGCAACCAACATGGACAAAAAGAATGCTGCGCCTAAGAAGTCAACCGGCAAAGACCTTCGTTCGGGTTCTGGTAAGTAAGTTTACTAAAAGGTAAACGTTTACCAAGGTATACCTAATTACCATAGGTATACCTTTTCTTTTGCCTAGTAGTGGCTGACTCATCGGAAAAGACGGTGCGAATCGCTTGAGTAGCGTAAAAACGGGAGGTAAATAATGAAAAATAAGTATGAAATTCGCGGTGATATTACAGTAGTCTTCCTTCAATGCAAAAATGGCAAAATCCTTGAAACAACAATAGACACTGTAGACCTGCCGTTGGCGAACTCCTTAAGTGGCACATGGTTTGCTGGTTGTGATAGTCGCCACAATGGAGATTATTATGTGGTTATGAATATTCAGCGAGTTAGCCGTTCCTTGTCGAGACTCCTACTTAATGCTCCCCAAGGCCATGTCGTGGACCATAAAAGTCGCGACACATTGGATAATAGGAGATGCAATATTAGGCTGGCGACAATAGCCGAGAATGGGCAGAATCGAAAGCTGAGTAAGAATTCAAAGACGGGCATTAATGGTGTTTATTATGACAAGGATGAAAAAGGTTGGCGAGTTGACATCAGGGTTGGAGAAAAGAGATTTAATAAGCGTTTTAAGGTATTCAGGGATGCAGAACATTTCTCCATTCAAGTTAGGAAGGAAAATATGCCATTCAGCCAAGATGCAATGGGAATGTAATATCACGGGTTCGCCGCCTAATGGCGTATTTCGCTTGCATAGCGTAAAAATGCGGAGGTATTAGAATGTTTAACTTTTTTAATTGTAATTTGCATCCGTTTATGGATGAGATTGATGCTGGAGGCGGGGGAATCGCATCTCCCCAAGAATCAACCGAGTCAATAGAATCAACGGATAACTCATCCGATATATCAATAGACTCCACAGAGCTTGAATCAAACCAAGGTGAAGGAGCAACCGATAATGCGAATGAAGTAGATGTTAAACAAAAGCAATCGCCTGAACAGAATGCCGCATTCGCAGACCTTAGACGTAAGGCAGAAGCGGCAGAACGTCGAGCAATAGAAGTTGAGGCACAACGTCAAAGGGACGCACAAATAGCCCGCAAGTTCGGGCAGTATGGTGTTTTCTCCGATGCTGATGTGGCTGAGAAATATGGTCAGTCGCATGGTATTCACAACGTAGCGCAATTTGAAGAAGCTCTAAGGCGCGAGGAATACGCCGCTAAGGGCATTGACCCGGACATGGTAAAGAAGCTCGTAGATGAGCATCCTGATCTTCAGGCGGCAAGGGAGTTTAAGCAAGCTGCAATCCGGGCACAGGAAGATAGTTTTCTCGTTAGTTCGTTTGATGAGCTGACGAAGGAGTATCCGGAGATCAAGGGTGTAGCTGATGTCCCGCCGGATGTTTGGAGGAAGTGGAAGAATGGAAGTACAGGGTTAACGCTGAACGAGGCCTATCTTGTTGTCGAGAGGAAGAACATCGAGACGAGGAGGGTTGAGGCGGCTAAACAAGCTACCCTGAACAACATTCAGTCGAAGGATCATGTGAGGGGCAATGGCAAGGGAGTCGAAGGGGATACGGTGAGGATTCCCGATGATGTCATGGAGATGTACAAGAAGTTTAATCCGGGTAAGAGCATGGATGAGTACAAGAAGCATTATAAGGCTAGTAAAAATTAAGGAGATGGATTTAGATGGCTTTTAAAGTAGTAGGTGGACTTAATGGCACACAAGCACCTTTTGAGTATTTCCTCTTAACTGATAATGAGGGAGCAACCCTTGGTGAAGCGTTGTCGCAAACGTCTGGAAGATTGACAAAGTGTGCGGCTACCGGAGTGCCGGAGTTTATTGCAATGTGCGACCGTACTGCTGAGGCAACTTCCGTTACAGATTTACCCGTTATTCGGGTTACTGAGTTGCTAGAATTTTCCACAAAGAGTATGGCGACTGTGGCGACTACCGTGATCGGGACTAAGGTTACATTGCATACTGATGGGTTGCTTTGTACAGCAACGAGTTCTAGCGGAGTATTTGAGATTAGTGCGACTGATGGGGCAACAACCACTTCCAATGTGAAGGGTTATTTCCGCAGATAAGTTGATTTAGTAATTCAATAGCATGACCTAGTAAGGACCTTCGATATGGAGGTCCTTTTTGTATGAAATTTTAAGGAGTGAAGAAAATGATTTTTAGTAAAGCAAGTGGAGTAAATGATTCTATTTTCGGTAAGAGTCAAGAGCCTATTAAGATGATGCTAGAACAGCAAGAGGAAGCCTTCCAAAAGATGTCCATTATTAACAAGGTTTTTTATATGGATGAGACGAAGGATTTTGCCAATAAGTATACCATTGAGACAAGTCTCGGGAATTTCAGTCCTGTGGGGGAAAATGGGAAATATCCTGAATCTACTTTCCAAGAAGGATACAGTAAGACCATTGAGCCTGAAACTTGGAAGAACCAATTCTCCGTGACCCAAGAGATGGTTGAGGATGCCAAGTTCGGTAAGGTTAAGTCTCGTGCTTCTGCCTTCATGTTGTCCTACAATCGGACAAAGGAACTTTTTGCGGCTGGCATTATTAATAAGGGAAATGCTACCACAATGAATTTCATGGGCAAAAACTTTGACATCTCTGGTGCTGACGGCAAGGCAATGTTTGCGGTTGACCATCCTTCCATTACTGGCGGAACTGGCGTACAGTCTAACCTCTACAATGCGCCGTTCTCCTACGACAACTTGAACTACCTTGAGGAAAAAGCGCATTATCTAACTGACGATGATGGCCACATACTCTCGGTGACTCCCGACACTATCATTATCCCCGACAAGGCATCTATCAAGAAATTGGTATTCGAGGCCATCGGATCCGAATTAAACCCAACAACGGCAAATAATGGAATTAATATTAACGCATCTCGCTGGAATGTCGTAATATCGCCTTACCTCACAGCGTTTGCGGGAACAACTAGCGGCCTTGATACATGGTTCATCATGGATTCTGCATTCAACGAAGCGTATCAAGCACTGATTTGGTTGGATCGCATTCCTCTCACTACAAAGTCGTACATTAATGACAATGACGATTCCAACGTGTTCGCCGGAAGAAGCAGGTACTCAGCAGGTATCAACAATTTTAGAACAATCCTTTGTGGCGCACCTGGTCTTGCAGGGGCAACAGCACTTTAATTAACAGGCGGGTAGAAATACTCGCCTTACTTTATTTTTAAAAGGAGTGAATAACATGCCCGAAGGAGTTAGTAATTTTACCATCGTAGATGCAGATTCTTTTTCTATGGGAGGCGTAGTAATAACAGCAACCGCCGCAGAACTCAATCGTTCCATGAAGAAAGTTACCGGAGCATTAGCGGCTGTCGATACAGGCGGAGGAATATTCGCATGGGCAAATCCAGAAGCAGGAGCAATCCTGGTAACTCATGTAGTCCTAAATGTAACCACAAAAACTACCGGAGCATGTTCCATTGATGTTGGTACTACTGCCACCAACGCAACAACCTCTAGTGATACCCTAATCGACGGTAAAGACATCGCAGCGGCAACGGGAATATTCACCAACGATGAAAGTGCAGGAACAAACGGAAAACCATTCAAACGATTGGCATCTGGTAAATGGGTGACAGGTTCAATGGTCGCTGGCGGGGCAACCGCAGGGCTTGTCGGCACTTACGAAATATATTACACAGCACTATAGAGGGCTTAATCGCCCTCTTCTTTTTAAGGATGTGAACTTATGCAAGAATCTCAAATTGATACCTCAACAACAGAACGCCAACTACTCTACGACATTCGCAAAGAAGCAAGAAAAACCAATGAGCTATTATCCGTCCTCGTTTCAAACGTGGTCGAAAATAACAACACTTCAAACGACTGGTTATCTCAACTTCTCGCAGTCCTAAGCCCAATCGCGAAGGGCTTAGTGCAGAAAGAAGTTAATACAGTAAAACCTAAACAAATAGCCAAAAGGGGGAAAACAAATGCCACGACTAAGTGATGCACAAGGGCATGAAGTAAAATTGGTAGCTGATGCCAATAATTCCGTTCCGGTCTATCCGGCTTCCGGCAATATCCCTATGGTATTAGTGGATACTACTATAGGAACAGGAGATTTGCTTGGAGCTAATGCAACGTATACTTCGCCTGTTGTGGATAGACCAGAACAAACTATCCCTGACGGTTACACGCGTATTTGGGTATTAGCTGATCAAAGCGGAAACCTTTATTTAGAAGAGAGCCACAATGGAACAAACTGGACAACGACATCGTCTGCGGTAGTTTCGGCAGGAGTCTCAAATATATTAGCTTGGACAAAATTAAGCAGACGTTATTCAAGATGCAGATATGTAAATGGTGCTACGCCTCAAACAAGTTTTATTATGATTCATTATACCAAGGGTGTTAACATCGATCCCGTCATGGTGGCAGATGGGGATATTGCGACCTTGGGAGTAAAGGCTGATGCAAAAAATATCGACCCCACGGCATCAAGTTCGGTAAATGCCAATCTAAAAGGAATAATGGCACAGCTACAAGGCACCGGAACAAGTTTGACAAATCTTCGTAAAACAGGAGATTATACAGCACAACAAACCGCCGCAGCCCTATGGACTCCGGCTAGTGGTAAGAAATTTGCCATAACAGATATTGTCGCGAGTACGGCAACGGCAGGAACGATCACACTTTTGGATGATTCCACAATTATACGCGAGTACAAGCTTGGGGTTAATGGATTAGTGGTGGAAAGTGCGAATTCCCCGGATGTCTCTGCGACTGCGGATAATGTCTTGAAGGTTACAACTTCAGGAGCCTTGGATTGCTTTATTGTGGTGAAGGGGTATGAGGTTTAAGGGTTAACTAGTGCTTTTATTTTTATGAAAGGAGGAAGTTGCTTGAACCTTGGAGAGATAAGGGACTTAGCGTTAAAGTTAGCTAACTCCTATTCTGCTGATTCAGAATTATTACCTCTATCGGACACGGGGGATTTTCGACTTGCTTTCAATGATTTTTTAAATACTGCCCAAAATAAGTTTGCCGAAAAAGACAAAATTGAAGCAGTTCATCCTATAACTCAGAACCCTATTCCTAATTTACTCAATATCTACAGCTCATTCAATCTTGTTCAGCACTTGGATGCAGATATTGAAGTATCGGCCATAGGGGTTAAATCGTATTATTTCGAGGTTGATAAGGGCTGTGTTGTCCACCTTGAGGAAAGTATTGACGGAGTGTGGACAAATCTTTCCACACTGACCATAACGGGCATCAGTGGATTTACGGAGTACAAGGGGCTAGTTACCCCTTCGAGTGCGACTAACACTGTTAGAATGCGCTTCTCTGGATCATACCCCTATAACATTAGACGAACTGCATTGTATGGATACACGTTTGCTAGTGCTGCTGATGTGCCACGTTTCCAGCCGTACATCAAGTATGAGTTACCAAGCGATTATATCGCCCTTAACAAAGTTGTTCAGAACTCTGATGATAGATTGCATTCCACTTTGATTGATTATTCTATCGAGAAAAAAAATCTGGTCATTAATTACTTTTATACAGGTAGCTTCGATGTTCTGTACTTCAAGCGTCCTACTAAATTAGTTCTCGATACTGACGAACCTGAGATTCAGGAGCAAAATCATAATTACTTGGCATATTTTGCTGCCGGAACTTGGCTTTTCTCTACAGGGAGTCAAGCCCAGGGCTTAACGCTGCTCAATATTTTCGATTCCTTTATGACCGAATCGAGTCCGACGATTGACGAGCAAAACAACACGATAGAAAACTATAGTGGCTGGTAAGGGGGTGGTAACATCGCTCAGATTAAAATACCAAAATTTCCTTCAACTGCTCGCGAGTTGACTTATTCTGATTTCTCTGGAGGTAATAATTACAGAGACAATCCTTCACTGATTGCAGTAAATCAAAGCCCGGAAAGCCAGAATGTGAGAATTAGGGATCTCAGCATAAGCAAAAGAAATGGCTATTCCCGCCTATACCCTACGTCCCTCGGCGTAGGTGGCATCAACGGAATATCCCCATACATCAAGGCGTCAGGAACTAAATTTCGCTTAATCGCGTGGAGCACAAAGTTATTCACTCAAGAAAACAATGATCAACCCGTCGAAATCAAGTCGGGCCTAGCAAACGCTAAGGCTTCTTTTTTTGTCCTCAGCAATACCCTGTACATGAAGAATGGGACTGACTATATCTCCTTTAACGGCACTACCTGCGCTGATGTCGTCGGGTACATCCCCCTAATTCTCGTCGGACGTTCACCAACGGGATCACCCAACTATGGGACTCCAAACGAATCCTTCAACATCATCTCCCCTGGCTTCCGTACCTCATTCTCTGCAACAGGCACAGCAACGGCCTACACTCTCCCGTATACCTCTCTCGACGCAACAGCCATAACAGCCATAGTCAATGGCGTAGCAATGGTAGAGACAACAAACTTCACGGTCAACAGAACAACAGGCGTGGTTACATTCAACATTGCTCCAGCCATCGGAACGGATAACGTCATAATTACGGCATTCAAGGCATCGCTCACCACCCCTGCATTAATCCTTAACTGCAAACACGCTGAGGTCTACGGTGGCAAAACGGAAGCGACAGTATTCTTCTCCGGCAACCCCAACTACCCAGACTTAATCTGGCACTCTCGCCTTTACGGAGAAAACTACAACGCCGACTATTTCCCTGATGATGCAGTACAAAAAGTACCGGGCAATGTAGCGGGACTAGCGCATATCTTTGACCTACTTTATGTCTCGCATAGCAAAGGGCATGGATACCTCTCCTATGCAGATGGCACAGCCTACCCCATATTCCCCTATGCTGACATCAATCTCGAAAAGGGCAGTGACATACCTGGTTCCATTCAAGAGGTCGACAACACTGTTGTATGTGCCTCTACGAGCAACGGAGTAATGCAAGTCCTATCCAACACCACTGTTAATAATCGCCTATCCATTAACGACATTAGCGACCTAGTAAACAAGTCAGGTTCGGGCAGAACAGACTTAGGCATCCTCCAAGAAGGTAATTTAACCAATACAGTATCCTATAATCATGATGGCTACTACGGGTTATGCATTAATGATGTTTGCTACGTTTGGGATTACAAACTCAACGCATGGCTATTTGACACAAACATTCCTGCATCATGTTTTGCTGTAATAGACAACACACTCTGCTTCGGCAGTAACACTGATGGCATCGTTTATCAATTCGACCCATTAATTGCGAATGATGATGGCGTGGCAATTGACGCATGGTATGACCTGCGCGAGGAATGTGCTGGCACGCCGAATATGGTCAAGGTAATTAACAAGATAGGCCTACTCGCTAAACCAATGAGCAGGGGATCAACGCTCGTCTCATTCCGTTCTCGTAAAAGCAATAGCGATGTCGTTTTAACTATGCAAACGAGCGCATTCAGCTTCGTTGGATTCTGCTTTGTTAATTTCACGTTCAATACATCATTCTTCCCTGTGCTAAAAAGAAAGAGGATGTCCAAGCGAGCTAATTATTTTCAATTTAGATTTTCTAACAATGTACTTGACGAGGGGATGAGCGTTATCTCTCTCAACATTGAGTACGACAAGGGATCGGAGGTTAGATAATGGCATTTCCAACAAAGGATACTTTCACTTTTGATTTTGAAGCGCAGACTGATTATCCGAATTGGACTCCTGCTCAGACGAAGGAGTACATGAATGCTCGGGGAGAGGAATTAAGGGTAGCCCTAAATGCAGTCGCTAATCTCCTCAATGCCACAACGAGCGATGTAAGCGGTGCTGATAATACCGGCATACCTGAAACCATAGCAGGTAGCGGAACAAACGTAAGAGATAGAGTAGATTGGCTGTACGCTCAAATTGTTGCCGCAGTATTAGGAGCAATACCGGATGGTTCATTAGCTACGATTAAGTATGCCAATGGTTCAGTGACCGCAGCTAAGTGCGCGGCAGATGTTGCGACTCAAGCTGAGTTGGATGATTTAGCGGGGGATGGGCGAACGACTGAAACGGTAAAAGGAAATACCAGCGCTATTTCTACGCATTTGGCGGATTATGCACATCATTACAAAAAGGATGCAGGGGGTACAGATGATTACGTTGTTGCCCTGAGTCCTGCCATTACTTCTTACGTTGAAGGAATGACACTTGATATATTCTGCAAAACCGCCAATACCGGAGCAGCAACATTGAATGCAGGTGGAGGGGCAAAGGATTTAAGGAAATATTACAATGATTCCTTGGAAACAGGGGATATTGAAGCAGGGGCAATCATAACCGTAAAGTGGGACTCCGCTAATGATTGGTGGCAAGTTACTAGCGGGATTAAGGTTACGGTTGTTGATGCATCAGACACGGTAAAAGGTATAATTGAAATAGCCACAGATGCAGAATATGCAGCTGGAACTAGCACAACCATAGCGGTTACACCCGCAAACGTAGCATCTACAAAAACATGGGAGAAAATTGCGGAAACAACGTTAGGGTCAGATGTTGCACAAGTAGATTTTACAAGTATAGCTAACACGTATAAACTCTTAAAAGTCATATTCAATGCAACATCAACCAGCACAACATCATACAGGGATTTAAGACTAAAATTTAATGATAACGCAACTAATTATAATGGTACAAGTATGACAGGCAACGGAAGTACTGTAGCTAGTGCAACTGAGTCTACAACATCAATAAAGATTATAGACGCATTGCCCATATCTGATGCCGCTTCCGCTCCTTCAGTAGGGGAAATTCTAATACAAAATAAGCAAATATCGAAACGGGGAGTTTCGTATCTGGTGGCTGGGTTAAATATAAACATCGGTAACGGCGGATGGTACAAAACTCCTACTGAGTATATTACGAAAATATCTTTAATCGCATCTAGCGATAGCATTAAGACGGGAAGTCAGTTTGTTTTATGGGGGGTTAAATAATGCCTAATATCTATGAACTTAATTGTTCAACCGGGGAAGTTAGTGAACGGGACTTTACCCCTGAAGAAATTGCTCAAAGAGAATACGAGGCAAGTTTGCCACCTATTGTTCAGCCCAAACCAAAGATGGAAATACTGCAAGAAGAACTTGAGGCAACGAAGGAAGTAATTAATTTTCTCTTAATGAATTCATTTTAGAAAGGAAGTGAAGGGAGGTGAACAAAATGGCAATTTATATCGCAGGTGAAATCATTGACGGTGGTCTAGACTATTTAGCTTTTTTCTCAATCTCTCGCTATCTACCATATAAGGCTAACGTTGATGCAATCCTAACCGCAGAAGGTAGACAGGATTTAATCGTTCCACTAACTTAATTCCTAAAGGGCAGAGAAGGCACCACGGAAGGTGTTTTTCCTTTGCCCTTCTACGAGACAGTAGACTAATTATGCAACACACCAATAAAACAATAACAGACAGAAGTAAGGGCTGAAAAGCTCTATTATTTTTGCCTGTTTCCCCATAAAGGAGGTATATATGGCAACTACCGCATCTCAAACGGCAGATGAAATAAGGAAAGCTAGTATTGCGGCTGCTCAGGCAAGTGGCACAAGGAATCTCTACGACACCCCAACGACTACCACCGACAGATTAGCAGGAAGTGGACTAGCTGAAAGTGGGCCACCTGCTATGATACCGGGTGTTCCTAATCCAAACAGCACCCCGGCGTCAACAACCCCCGATACGACAACTCCGGCTACTACCCCTGAGACTACCACACCCCCAACAACAACCCCAACAACTTCAACCCCTGAAGCAACAACCACAACAACTCCTCCAGTCGACTACGCTGCACAAATACAAGCAGCCATAGCGGCAATGCAAGCGACATCCAACCAACAGGCAGAGGCAACAGCAGCGAGAGAAGCAGCAGCAGAAGCGGCAAGACAGGCAGAAGCAGAGGCAATAAGAATACGCCAAGCTCAGGCGCTTGCAAACCTAAAGACTACGATGGAAGGTCAATTAGCCGCACAAGTCGGAACATATAACACAGAGCGAGCAAAGATACCGGGGCAAACGGAAACCGCGAATAATACGGCATCCTCCACAGGAATGGTGAACGCTCAACATATTCGCAATGCCTTATCACAAATGGGGCTACTGCAATCAGGGGAATCGGCAACGCAACAATTGGCCAACAACTCTAATACCGCCAATAATATCAATGCCAATAATCTCGCGGGACAACAACTCGACGCAAGTTTTGCCGATAAGATAGTGGCTGCTCAGGCTCAGGCTGCTGTTGATTATAATACGGCTGCTTATCAATACGGCAGGGATGCTGTGGCGGATAACCAATGGTTAGTAACATCCGGGCAAGCTCAACAGCAAATAGATAATCAATCGTCTCAATTCGCTCAGTCGCTAGGCCTATCTCAACAGCAATTAGCGGCACAAATAGCTCAGAATGGGGCGCAGAACTCTCTAGCTCAGGCCGGACTTGACCAGAATGCTAGTCAGTTTGCGGCACAACTTGGATTAAGTACGCAGCAATACTACTCTGGGTTACAGCAATGGGCGTTGAACTATAACGCTTCGGTGGGTCAACAAGAGTTTGAAAATGGTATTGCAGTTGGAAATACAACGGGTAATTATCCGGGTGATGTTAGTACCGGTACAGATAGGGTTGTTGTTAATCCTGATGGAAGTATTAGCATTGTTCCTGTAGAAGCTACTGACCCCGTTGAAGAAACTCCGACCACTGATGTAATCGACGCATCGGGCAATATAACTCCTGACCTCGAAGGAACTACTACCGGGAAGACAGGTACTGAGTGGAAGAACTACGCTATAGTTGGGCCGGGAACTAATGCTCCTGCCACCAACGCTGGAGGGTATGCTCTGACAGGTTACAGATTGACGTACACCTCTCACGGCAAGAAATACTACGCTCCTATCTATGCTGACCAGTTACCTGCGGGTGTCGTTCCGGCAGGATCAACAAAAACCGGGACAAGGGATGATGGGATACCTCAGTACAAGAATGTCTAAGAAAGGATGATTAGTATGCCTACAATTGATCCAAACAGGCCGGGATATTATACGGATGGAACACCTATACCGGGGGCTACTGGACAAGCTCCTCAAGCAGGGTATCCGATCGGAACGAATATAAGCGGCTCGACTCCTGCTCAAGATCCTGCTGTAACTCAAAGGGCTGATGAAATAAGAACTGTATCTGGAAACGTGCAGCCTATTCAAAGGCCGGGCAATCCCTATAACGCTCAGGGTTCTAAGGTGACTCATATAACTACTGACAATAAGACGGTTGATAGCGGAAGAGGGGCGTATGATTATTATGGCGTTCCTACTTTAGCGTCAAGAACTCAAGGAAATGAGCAGTATGAATTTCAGGAAAAGTTGAAGCAGTGGGAGAAGGAATTTAAAGAGAAACAGAAGCAGAGTGGTTTCGACAATGCGGTATCCGCTGCAGAGATAACTAGGTGGGCACCGAGCGCTATAACTGATATGTATCCGGGATGGTCAAGTGGGAGTCGGTATATCGGACCAAGTACGTCTAGTTCTTCATCAAGTGTAAGTCTCCCAGCTACTATCGCAAACCTATACCCCGGAGCAACTAATATTGTTCGGGATGCCAACGGTGGCTATACGTTTACTTCAGGCTCAGGAGTTAGGCAGCGTTATTATGGTGGGTAGCCTTGATGTTGCACTAGAGAGGAGTTGATGAAATTTGGCTGTTTACGCGCTGCAATCTGACATGGACAGAAATCAAGGAAAAGGTGTCCAGTTATTTATTCCTGGACAGACAAAGCTAAATGATGATGACGTGTTCTTGGGAGGGCCGGGAACTGGAGTAACTGATGATATGCTGGGCGGAGGCACCCGAGTGTTCGGAAATGATTCCGAGGGTACCGCAAAAGCATTCGACTCTTTTCAAAAAAGTAACCAATCACCATTCGAGACGAACGATATAGCGGCACAAATAAAGGCTGTAACAGCCGCCAATAGTGCCCCTCGTTCAGACTCATATATGGGGATGCCAACGGGTGAAAGATTGGATATGGAGCAGAAGCAAATTCAGGATGCAGTAACAAATGCCTATAACCAGAACAAATTCACTTACGATAAAGGTCAAGATGCAATATCCAATAAGTACAAGCAGGACACTCTCGACCACACCGTTAGTCAAGATAATTTCTCCAACGAATACGACGTTGGTAGGATGATGGGAAATTACAAGGGGCAGGATACTTATGAGAAGACTGCTGATGCGATTAAGAATGCTCAGTTTGATGCAGAGATGGGGTACAGGTATAATGCGCTGGCTGCTAGTCAGGCTAGGTCAAGTGGTGGGGGTAGTCCTAGTGTTAGCGAATTAAATTACCAAGACAAGCAAAATTCGCAACAGGTAACAGCGCAAGCCATGTCCAAGCTGCAAGAAAAAGCTAATCTTGGATGGACGAGGGATCAGGTTCTTAATTGGATGTACTCCAATTCCAACGCGTTTATGAGTGCTGGCGTAGATATGGATAATCTAGCGAAGTTGGCAAGCTCGGCGTACACATGGAACGGCGATGACGAATCTCGGTATAAGTAAGGCGGTGATAATATGGCGAATATATTCGATTACTTAGACGAGGAAGACGAAGGGAATAAATCAATAAGCGTTATCACCCCTACTGCTGGAAATAGCTCGTCCGGTGGAAACATATTTGATTTCCTGGACGAGCTTCCGGATACCACAACGCCCACTACTCGACGTGAACCTCTAATCAGTATGGATAATTTGCGTTCGTCTCATGCGTCAACCGATGCACCAATTCAGCAAGACGAGCCAAACTACAAGGCAGCATGGATAAAGGGAACGCTCGGTTCGTTAGCTGGCCGGGCGTTAACCCCTTTGGCTGAAAAGATAACAGGGAAGGAGGTAGATTTATCAACTCTTCCCGAGCAGAAAACACTGGGGGAGGAAGCAGTATCCTTTGCCGGGAACATGGGGTCAGACTTGCCCCTCTGGCTGTCCGGGGATGCTGTATTAGCTAAACCTTTGGCGGCATTGTCTAAAACTGCACCGATTGCAAAGGCTACCAGTTTTCTTCCTAAAGCGTTAACTCCTGCACTATCTACCGGAGTGAGGGCCGGAGCTACCTATGGAGGGGTTATTGCTCCTGTTGAAACCGCAATGGAGGGCGATGGGTTACAGGGATTAATTGAGAGGGAAAAGAAAGTTCCTGTAATGGCGTTAGGCGGCTCGTTGCTTCATGGCGGTGGTCAATTAGCTGGAAAGGGTATCGGTGAAGTGGGTAACATCCTTGCTGACCGTAGACTTGGACAAATAGCTCAACCATTAGATGAGGCTGTGCAAAATGCCTTTAAGAAACCTTCTCTTCGCGATGCGAAAACTCAGCAGTATGAGAATATCTTCGCTGATACGTCGAAGCCGATAACTACAGAACAACCCGTAAATATTAGACAACCTCTCTCAAGCCAAGGCTTAACCGATGCCGAATTAATTTCACAAAAGCAATCTGACTACCAAAGCGTTTTCGGAGATCCATTAAACAACTACAAAATAAAACAAACCATAAAGCCTGGTCAACGAGCACATGAAGTTAGGCAAGCTGAGCTAGAAAGCACATTCAAGGATCTTCCTATAGGCTCCACGGAAACCCCTGCGACTCTCAATACCTTGCAGGGTAACATCGACAAGAGTTTAGGGATTAACAACCCTACCGGTTCATACGATGGGCTAGAAGCGTTTATGAAGTCTGGAGAGTCTATGAAATTTAACCTGACCGCAAATGAGCAAAAGGCGTTTAATGAGCTAGAACAAGGGATTAAAGATGCTCAAGAATTCCTCGGAAGCGACAAGCTTATCAATGAATTCTCTGGCTCGAATTTTACTAAAGAAGCTCAGTTCGATAACATCAAACACTACACAGGCATTGACCTACCTAAACTTATTACCAATTGGGAGAAATCTCAGATTAAACCCAAATCCTCATTAACGCCTGAAACATTGAGAATGGGTAGGGCGGCAGGGGTAATACCGCCACTTAAGCCAAGGGAATACCTCCAATCAACCGTCGAGCAGCAACCACAAAGAATGGGGCTTTCTGGTAATCTTCCTGTTGATAATCCACCACCGATAAGGCCTAACATCTCGCTTAAACCGAGAGAGCTAAAGGGGCCTCAAACAATGGAGTCGATTCCAACGGAGAGGATATTACCCGAGCGACCAGAACCGTTGACTTGGACTAATAGAGAGGGGATACCTTCGGTTAGTAATGCCGATCCCATTCGCGCTCAGTTAAGGGATGCTCCTGCTAAAATCCCAACACTTGGGGATTCTGTTGCGCCGATCGGGGAACCTATTAATTCTTTGGGCAATAGAAGTGCTGCGACTTCGATAGAGAGTCCTACGTCTACGATGAGGCTTAAAGGGCCGGATACCGTTAAGGATTTCCCCCAAGGTGATATTCCTGCTGGCCTAAAGGAACGGGGGGTATCGGAAAATATCAGAACTGATGCTAACCGTCCTGATGCGTTGAGGGATAGTTATTCCGTCGACCCTTTAGTTTATAAACAACTAGGAAACAAGGAAACCTTAGCCAAAGCGCAGAGCATCTTTGACAAAGGACTTGAACCTGCAATTTCTGAGCTAGATACCTTAATCAAAGATCTCAAGCCAGAAGCCGCGCCATTGGTTAAGATGTTGGCTGACAAATTGACGAACGAAGGAAATGTTGTAAGAGCGAGGGAATTAATGTCCAACGCTGCTAACCGGGCTACTGAATCCGGCCAATTCGGACAGGCATTTAGAATACTGAGGGATGCTGACCCTGAAACATTCCTGATGAGCTTTGACAAGATGTTAAAGAAGCTCAATAAGGAAGGGCTAGATACCTATGGTAAGAAGTGGAAAGAAGTTGACTTGACTCCTGATGAACTGACTATGGTTGGAAATATTGAGCGTGGAAATCAAGCATCTTATGATTCTGCTTTTGAGCAGATACAGGCAAGGATAGCTGACGAAATGCCAGCAACCTCAATGGAGAAGATTAACGCTTGGCGTCATATATCGATGCTTTTAAATGTGAAATCAAATGTTCGTAACGTCGGCGGCAATGCGATTATGATGGCGATGAGAAAGGCGGCACAAAGAACATCCGGTGTAATTCAGAAGACATTCCTTAAGGAATCAGATAGGACTCAATCAGTTCTAGTCAATAAGGAATATAAGGATTTGGCAAAGGAGTATTTTTCGTCCAATAGCAAGGAGTTACTAGGTGGAGAAAATAAATTCCAAGAGGGAATAAGCTTGAACATGCCCGACAAGAGGGTATTTAGAAAGAGCCGTATTGGTGAAGTATTGGGCAAGGACGTTGATATTCTCGAAAAGACTCGTAAATTCAACTATGCCTTACTGCAAAAAGGTGATACTCCGTTCTTTCGTAAAGCATACGAGGATCGCCTTGCTTCATATGCTCAGGCAAAAAAGATAAAGGACTTCTCCGAATTACCGCAAGAAGCCTTTGATATTGCGAAAAAAGAAGCCATGGAGGCCACGTATAAAGACAGTAGTATTATCGCTGATTTCCTCAACAAAGCAAAACGTCCTGATAAAGACGCAGGGATAGCAAGAAAGGCCGGGGCGGTATTAACGGAGGCTGTTATTCCATTTGCAAAGACTCCCCTAAACGTGTTAAAGCGTGGCTTACAATTTTCGCCTATCGGGGTGGCTAACGGGCTAGGGAGTATAAAATCTTCCAAGGGTGCCGCGGCCGCAATTGACGAACTTGCTAAGGGATTAACGGGAACGAGTGTATTGGGTCTAGGGTATTTACTGGCTAGTAAAGGCGTGTTAACTGGTAAGGTTTCCAAGGATGCCGACGTGAGGGCTTACGATAGCAGTACTGGGCATTCTCCATTTTCCGTGATGGGGAAATACAGCTTCGACTGGGGGGCTCCTTTGTCAATCCCACTGTCTGTAGGTGTTCAGATTTATAATGCGGTCAAGGATAATCCAGAAGATAAGGCCAAAATGGATAGCGTTGTGCAAGGTAATAACCTTGACAAGCTAGGTAAATTGGCGGCCAATGCATCTGAGGCTATACTGGATGGAATGAACGCATCTGGAGATACCGTCTTTAATATGTCTGTATTTAAGGGAGTTAAGTTATTACTTGGGAGTCAGCAAGGGGTAATGGAGGGACTTTCTCAACTTCCACAAAACTATGCTACCCAATTTATCCCTACGGCACTGAATCAGATAGCAGGTTCAGTTGATCCCCTTGTTAGGCAAGCATATGTTAAAGGTGATATACCTCAATCGTTTAAAAATGCATTGATATCCAGAGTTCCATTGGCAAGTAAAAAGCTACCAGCCAAGCAAACCCCATTCGGCGAAGATGTGAAGAAAATCGAGAATCCAATCGGCAGGGCATTCTCTCAATTTCTTAGCCCTGGTATTATTACTAAGGATCAAGGCATTGACCCAAAAATTGATGCTGAGTTAAGAAGATTGAACGATGTAGAGGGGCTTAAAACTCAATTTCCAACGATGGTCCCTAATTATATTGAGAAAACGCAAACTCATCCAAGGATCACATTGACCCCCGAAGAAGCTATCCAGTATCAAAAACGTGTGGGAGAATTAACTTTAAATTCTTTCAAGAAGATCATGAATAATAGCTCATACGTTGGTGCCAGAAAGACGAAGTTGCAATCACCGGATGAAGTGAAGGCAAAATTACTAGCAGATGCAATATCTGAATCGAAAGCATTAGCAAAGAAGGAAATATTAAAAGGCAAGGGACTAAAATAAATAGCCCTTGCCTAATTTTCCTTTATTATCATTTTGGTATACGGCTTTTCTTGGAGTAGTGATCTCTAATAAAATCACCCATATTCGCTAATATCCCGGTAGTCGCAAGCGTTCCGAATACAATTATGGGTATAATGGCTAACAAACTCGACCCACCATCCGCGATATAACTTACGGAGAAAAGAAATATTACAAAAAATATAAATATTCCTATTTCCTCAACGTCTTGTCGAAAAATCTTCATTTCATTTTCCGTCTCCTTTCTTGACAAATGTCTAGCGTAGGCTTACAATGACATCGTAAGGTTATTACAGACTATGTTAGGAGATGGGAAATGGACGAGGATGAGATTTTGACAAAAGAGGAACTTTCTAAACTATTGAAGGTTGGTATTCGAACTATCGATAGGATGCGCGACGAGGGTATGCCATATTTCAAAATTGGCACCGCGGTCCGTTTCCGCAAGGAGAAAGTCTTGCAATGGATTGAGGGGAATCAGTCTAAGAATTAAATCAGGAAGTCTGCTCCACGACTAAGAGTTACAGACTTCCTCACGAAAACAGCCCTCCGAAAAGGAACGTCTCACTCATCATATTAACAGGGATTCTTCTTTCGGGCAAGGGCAAAATAAAGGAGGATTTTGCCATGGATTTTCCAGAAACAATCACAATGGATGGAGAAGTAAAGTTAGTTTCGCCGTATGACATGAAAGGCCATTTTAAGTGGGTGGTTACTCAAGATGTTGTCTTAGTGGATCAAAGCTATTTAAGTGAACTTTTCTCCTACATACCGCCGGGGGTGGTTGCTTGTGTGTGAAATTAAGACGTGCAGTCGGTGTGGGAGAAATTTGCCAGCAGACAGGCTTCATTTTTATGTATCAAAAGGAACCAGGGGTGGGTTATATTCTTCTTGTCGAGAGTGTGGAGGGCGTGAGTTCCTAAAGCCTGAACCATTTATAAAAGATGGTCATAAGATATGCACCAAGTGCAAGCGAGAGCTTCCGGCCACCACATATTACTTTAGCAAGGATAAGGAATGCAGATTTGGCGTTTGCTCTATATGCAAGGAGTGTCGAGGGTATAAATTCATGGAGGTTATGAAGGTGGTTGATGGATACAAAGAGTGTATCGTATGCCACAAGAAACTACCCTTCACTAGAGAGTATTTTTATAGCACCGGCTATACTTTAAGGGCAGATTGCAAGGAATGCGCTAGCAAGCAATCAAAAACGAAATATGATGAAAATAATCAACATAAGAGGCAATACGCAAGGGATTGGTATCAAAAGCATTGTTCCAACAATAAGGAATATTTAGCAAAAGCAGTTATTAGGAGTACGCAGTATTCCATTGCTAATCGCCATCGTCAAAGTTATAAGACATCGTTAGCACTAAGGTCCCAAAGAAGAAGGGCGCTGGCGCATGACTTGCCAAGCACATTAACGGTTGAACAATGGAACTCCATCAAGGAACACTTTGCCCACAAATGTGCTTATTGTGGCAAGGATAAAAACCTTACTTACGACCACTTTATTCCCTTAAAGAAAGGGGGTGGATTCACATATAATAATGTGATACCTGCTTGTAGGAATTGCAATAGTCAAAAGAGTGCGAAAGATTTTACTTCGTGGTTCAGGGGATTCAAGCACTACTCCCCCGAACGAGAAGCAAAAATCCTTTCCTACCTCGGTTATGTCAACGGCATCCAACAGCTCTCCCTAGTGTAAACAAAAGAGCAGGGTTTATTACCTGCTCTTTTGTCCCACTTCTAAGTATTTATAGTTTTTTAACTCCCCTTGATGGCAAACAAAAACCCGGCATTACACCGGGCTAAATGTCTTACCTGCCATTATAATAGTAAGTATTCCCGATCCAGTAGCCTGTTCCGGTACTACCGTTGCTGTCGCGGTAATAATCATAGCTGCCCACTCTGGTTCTTGTACTATAATCTCCGTTACTGTAGTTAGTGTAATAGCTGTTGCCTATATTGCTGCTAGTAGAGTTTAGTCCGTTGTTCCAGTTTGTGTAGTTGTAGTTGCCTACTCTGGAACTGGTAGACGATAGGCCATTATCCCAATTGGTGTAGTAACTGTTGCCGACGCTATAGTCGGTTCCGGTATTGCCGCCGTAATCATAGTAGGTGTAGGCACAAGCTGGCGCGGCGAAAGCCATAAGCATTAAACCTGCAAGTAGCAACGCTAAAAATCTTTTCTTCATTTTTCCTTCCTCCTTTCGTGAAAAATTATTCATTTATTCACCTCCTCTAAATTTTCTCATAATCATACCATTTGTCTCTTGCAAAATTTACTGTAATTTGTTGCAAAATAATAAAATCACTTTACAGTAATTGTCTTTGCGTAAATCGACATCCGTGGTACACTATTAAAACTAAGGCTTGGCTAAACTGATCATTTAGCGACGCACGCTCCTTGTCCGAGCAGCCTTAGTATTACTGGACAAATCCCAATGACAAGGGGTGCTGATATATCGCACCTAAAAAGACAGGTATCGAATTGATGCCTGTCTTTTCCTATTCCCAAAAGGAGGGTGCAACTATGTGGGTTAAGCTATGCAACTGGCTCAAAGAAAAAGAACGACTTCCACCGGACAACCACAACGAAAGCACTAAACTATGGAGCAAGGGCTACAGAAAAGCATTTCAAGAGACAAGCGAGTATGTAGCAGACATTAAACCAAATAAACCGCTAATCATCGGCGTATTAACCGTAGTCCTTTTGTCTATGTCCTTCCTCGCCCTTTACATCGAATACTCCAAAATAAATATAAATTCTGCAAGCATTGAGTCTTTAGAATCTCTTCCTGACATCGGCCCAGTATTAGCAAGGAGAATCGTTGAAGGTAGGCCTTATGAAGACGTTTGGGCACTGGATCGGGTTAGCGGGATAGGCCCAGAAACCATAAAGGCAATCGAGGATAAAGTTAAAACGAGGGGGTTGTAATTTGGAAAGTTTGATAAAGTACGGAATTGATAACAATATTATCTTCCTATCCCTGTTTGTATTGTCAATAGGTGGATTATCATGGCTGATAAAGTGGATACTCCAGACCAATGATGAGAGAGAAGGCAGGTATATTACGACAATCGAAAAACTGTCTGACAACCTGGAGGTTATCAAGGATGTCCAAACGTCTGTTGAGAGAATCGAGAGAAAGTTAGAGGCTAGATAGGAGGGCAATTATGCCAATAGAAGAATGGTCCCCATCCCCCAACTTCGGTAGCAGAAACGGCAGAAGCATCATAGCTATCGTTGACCACACAACATCAGGTACAGCAGAGAGTGCCCTCTCATGGTTTCAGAATCCAGCGTCCAAGGTTAGTGCCCACTACCTCATCACAAGGTCGGGAAGGATTATTCAGCTCGTCAAGGAGGGAAGTGCTGCCTATCATGCAGGTATCGCAAATAAGCCTAACTGGTCGCTTTATGATGGCACGAATTGCAATCGTTACACCCTCGGTATCGAGCATGAAGGATATGATGGCAGCCTAACAGAAGAACAATATCAAGCTACCTTATTCCTCCACAAAGAGCTCACTACTAAATATTCAATTCCCATTGATTCAGAACATATCATCGGCCATTACCGCATTGACAGCGTTGACCGACCGGATTGCCCGGGTCCGTGGTTTCCTTGGGAGAGACTATTCAATGGCTTGAGAGGAGTTGAGAATGTGGCAGAAGAAGTTAAGCCAAAGAAAATCCATCCCAACGATGTTTATTTATCAGTTCGCGTTCTGGATCATTTGGCAGACCAAGCGATTAAGGATATCAACAAACTTGGTTTTGCTGCCAAAAGGATGGAATTAGCGTAGATCAATTGTAAACCGTAAGCCCTCCCGGAAGGGTTTACAACGCAAGAAAGGAGTGAACCTTATGAAGGATAACTCAACTATACTCGCCATCTTCGGCGTAATAGCCATAACCCTCGCCGTTGTTATCGCATCAGTCATGACAGGGCAGCCTGTAGACACTGGATTACTAAGTCAGGTCATAACTGGTCTATTGGCGTTTTCTAGTGGCTTAGGTATCAATGCTGTGGTTGATGCATTGAAGGGTAAGGATAAAACAGAATAGCAATTTGCATAGTTTGCAATTTCCCCTGCCGTAAAGGTGGGGGTTATTTTTTATGCCAAAATATAGGAATTTGCTCTGCGTTAAACCTGTACTTTTATTACTTTATGGTGTATAATTAACACATATATTTGGAGGTGAAATGGTGAAAAGAATAGACCTATACATCACGGAACAGCAGAATAAATGGTTAGAGGAACAATCTAAGAAAATAGGAATAAGGAAGTCTGAATTTGTGAGAAGGATCTTTGATAAGGAGATGAAAAAGAAGTGAATCCTATTTACGACTTACTTAGAGCAGACGGGAGTATTGTTGTAAATAAGAACTTAATATTTGCAATTGGACTTCACGAATCAATTATCTACGCAGAATTAGTATCTAGGTTTAGTTATTTTTCAGACAGAGACAGGCTTGAAAGTGACGGTTACTTCTACAATACAATTAGTGATCTGCAATCAGGAACGGGTTTAGGTGAAAAAGCTCAAAGGAGTGCAATTAAGAACTTGGAAACATTGGGATTGATAGACTCCGATAGAAGAGGTATGCCTCCTAAGAGGTATTTCTCTATTCTGGATAACGAATCTCTCCTAAAAGACTTACTGGCTAAAGGCAAGATAAAACAAGCTGAAACCATTACTACATCACAATTACGCCATTCGGGAGGAATTAAAGACTCCAAGGTAGCGGAAACAAAAACGCTATATGGGAGAGCAAATAATACTAAGTCTAAGAATACAAAGCACAATACTAATAACATGGGAATTTCATCTGACGATGTAAATTCGTGTGTAAAAGAAAAGGCTATATCTTTTTCTGAATACAAACTTAGATATGTTGTTGGTGATTTTGAGGAAGAAAGTATTGATTATTACTTAAAATCATTTAAGCGATATAGGAAAAAGGAACATTCAAAGCTAACGAGCAAGAAGTGGGCTTATGTTGTGGATACATGGTTCCACCTTTGGGATAGCCAAAGGAATACATCGGTTGATAATGATATCTACACAATGGAGAATATAATCGATGCTCATTTTAAAACTAAGTACACATCAGGAGACCACAGCATCATTCATTTTTTATCAGGAGAGATAAGGATTAACCGTTATTATGAAACTAAGTATGACGAGAGACGAGAGATTAATTAATAATACTTATCAGCTAGTGCTTGGTTTAGGATTTGGGCTATTCGGGAGATTAGGAAGAAGAAGGGTGGTAAATAAGGGTGGGAATAACAATAAGTTCAAAAAGGCATAGTTGTGACATGGGGTATGGCGGTTTTGGTAGATTCAGAAATATGGTATCCGAAAAAGTTGGCGTTAAATTTCATGAGCATTACACGAGTATGGATGTTCCAGAAGTTATATTTTCAAGTGGAGATAAAAGAACAGAGTTTTTTGAAAAGTACAACGCTGCTACCGAGGAACTTAATGAACAAGGGGAAGTAACTATAGAAGTTGCTAATTTTCTATATCAAAGCGATTGCAATGGAAAGGTAGATAGAAAACAGGCAAAGCAGATATACGAATTAATTAAAGGGTGTGACGATAACATTAGTTTTGGTTATTCTGGTAGAAAAGATTGTGCCAAAATGTCAGATTTGAAGAGTATATTTTCGGATAAAACAGGGGTTGAATGGAGTTAATTGAAACCGATGGATTAGCGAGGGAGGAAGAAATAGGATGAGAGTCTATAGAATGTGCCACACCGACCACGACTACGGGCCAATAACAACCAATTCAGGTGATGTGATTATAGAGCTAAAAACCGAACTAGATGAATCGGGAGAAGATCAAGAGTGCGGATTCACTAGGGATAATTTACCTAAGCTGAAGAAATCACTAGAATCATTGCCAATAACGGGAGATATTAACGACGCAACCGCAATCGCTGTATTTGGCCCATATATGATACAGGCTGAAGAAATGACTCAAGAGGAATATGATAGCTTGCCTGAATTTGATGGGTATTAATTATTAAGGAGGAATAAGTAAGTAGGATGAAAACAGATTGGTTTGCAATATTTATAATTGTTAGCGGTGTTTTGTATTATGGAACTTTTTGTTTCTATCGTCAGTGGATGATAAGAAAGGAAGAGATTGAGAAGGAAGGTAAAGATGAATAAGCAATCAGCTAAAGACTTAATTGAAGAAAAATTTATCGACATTATGGCTGCCCAATTTGGCGTATCTGATGATGACGAAGCGAGGGGGATACTTAGGGATATTATTTTTAAGGGCGGAGGAGAGATTGGGGAGGAGAAATAACTATGAATAAGTATGAAAAATGCAAAGAATGTACATGGGGAACAAAGTCCGGGAACTGCGTACTAGTGGGAGATGTTAGGATAACATGCAGGGCGAATGAATTTGGTGAGTTTTCTCAGGTGGTAGAGATTGGGGAGGAGGGGGAATAAGCGAATGGGTATCGGTTACATTTCTAAGGAATATACATTCTGGTGCGGAAATGAAGAATGTGGAGAATGGGAGCAATTTAGTGGAAATAATAAAAAGGACACAATCGAATTCGCAAGGAAACATGGTTGGAGAAACACTACGCTATATGGCTGGATATGCCCCAAATGTTCTAAGGTTAGTAGGGGTTGAGAAGGAGGTGAAACAAGATGATTAACTGCGAAGGTTGCTCAATGCCTATACATGAAGGTGATGAAGTCCTAATTATTCAATGGCATGATGATTTGCCGGAAATGATTATTCATAAGAGTTTCTATTGTCTACTAAAGCTTGAGGAGATCAATGAGGGTATTGGGAGTTTTGAGGAGGGGAAGTAAGTTGAGTGATAATCCATATGTAAAGCAGCAAATGCAATCAATCCGGAACTTAATGGAGGTTCCCATAACTAACGGATGTAACTACTGCATGAAGGGTAAACAATTAATTAGTCATACCGTGCATAATAGATGGTATGTGGATGACGTAAAGTGTGAGTTACGAGCTAACAATGATTTGGTTTCCTCGGAACGCATCTATATAAATTTTTGTCCTATGTGTGGTAGGAGGTTAAAGTAATTATGACTAAATACCAGCACTACAAAGGTGGCATCTATACTCTTATATCGGCATCGGCATACCACACAGAGACGGATGAGCGACTTGCGATATATCAGAACAAAGGTGGAGAAGTATTCGCAAGACCTCACGCCATGTTCTTTGAGTATATTTTAGTCGATGGGGAGACGGTTCAGAGGTTTAAGGAGATAGATTCAGCTCCAAGGGAATATCCAATAATCAAAGGCAAGGATGCAGAAAAATTCGTGAAAAGACAAGAAAACTACATGAACAATCTATTGAAAAAGTATGGGAGGGTGAACAGGAATGAAGCAACACATAACTCCATCCCAAGCAAAAGAGATAACCGAAGAACAATTCTACTCTCTATTCAAAAATCAACATTGGGGAAGTGTAAGGCGCAAAGATTACGCCAATTATCATCACAAAAAGGTTACTATCGGGAAGTGTATCGAGGTACTTGAAGAACACGACAGATGCATTAATATAACAAATGCTGTATTCGGAGTAGAATACGATAATAAATTTACTTGGGAAGTGAGACTTCGCCATCTTGATAAATTAAATTATGAGGCTGAGCTTATAGATGCACTATGGCAAGCAGTTAAATCAATATTGTAGGGAGTGAAGAGGGATGGGAGAAAAGGAAATTCTCTTAAAAATAAACGAACTTATCAGAAAGGCTGAAGATGGAGACATAACGATAAAGGACGTTTATTATGCCATAAAAGTTATAATGCCTAGTGACCAATAGATTAAGGAATATTTCACATACTAATAGCACAAACAAATGCCATCCAGCTCGGATGGCATTATCTATTTCAAGGGAATGAACCGATTAAACATTCCTAAAGTAGTTACCTTCCTCTCGCCATAGTACGTAGTGTAAATAGTTCCAAAGTAAATATCCTTAGATGTCGTGGCTGAACTTATTAATGGCCCGCCAAAGAAAGAGACTAATCCACTCTCTAAGCCAGGTGCGCTGCGCTCTATCACCTTATCCTTTGCCCATGCTACATAATCGCTTCTAGGTGGGTTTGTGGCCGCCATCGCAACTAACACCACAGCTAATATAGCTAATCTTTTCATCATCCATCTCTCCTTTGCTCAAAATTATTATTACCTGAAAAACGAACAATTATGCAAAACAAATCCCTCTAATCATTGCGAATAGAGGGATTTGTTATCATGTCTAATCGGTCACTATATCGGTCGTTCTTTATATCAGTCACTGCATCGGTCGCCATAAACGACTGATGTACAAGCCAAAATACGCTAAATACCTATGATTTTTCTAGGAAAAAGAGGGTTAAGGGGGAATGATTAAGGATTCCAAAGGACAAGCAAGGGGGATTTACTTTAAGTACCTCACAGGGTCAACAGCAACCCCCTCCTTCCTGACCTCAAAGTGTAGGTGTGGGCCTGTTGATCTACCCGTACTTCCACAATTACCAATCCTAGAACCTGCGATTACAGGATAGCCAACTTTCACAGATAACCCACTTAAGTGACCATATAAAGTTTCGACTCCATTTCCATGATTCACGATAATCATATTTCCATAAATATCATCCCAACATACCTTGGTTACATCTCCCTCCCAATACGAAGTTACGGGAGTTCCTTCGTTGGCAGCTATATCAATTCCGTGATGGTCCACGCCGTTGAAGTATTTCGTTATCTTACCTTTCATTGGCAACTCATTACTACCTTGACCAATATTTGAAACTCTTTCTACTGTACCTTGGATAGAGTCTATCCTTGCGTTCAACCTTTTCAGGGTCGGAGCAAGATCCTGTATAGTAGTTAGTAGGCCCAACATGATAGCCACCATCGCAACCAAGTTAGCGAGTTGTTTTCTCTCTACAGCGATAAGAATTACATAGGCTATAAATGATGCTACCGCAATAAATACTATGTGGAAAATCCATAAAGCCACATTACATCACGCCTGTCGTAAAGTCGAAGAACTTCTTGAGCAACTGCCACGCTACGGCTACTACCGAAAGGATAGCAACAATTGTAGTTGCCGTTCTTAGCATTCCTGCGACCTGACCCTTATTCAATGCTCCTAAAATTAATTCCCCTAACCAAGATCCCACACCAAGCATAACTAAGATGATAATTACGAATCCAGGCTTACCTGGTCCGAATACCTCCCTTGCTGCTTCTGCCATTTAAGCATTCCTCCTTTATTTGATCTAATGAATAAACACGAAATTCAAGATTATGGGCATTCTCTTTATCAATTTTCTCCTTGATAGGTTTAACTCTTCCAGTAGTCACAACGATAATAGCAGGGAATCGCTTGGACAAGGGAACCCACCATTGATCCATATAGGTTCCTGAATTAAAAAGCTCGTTGTATTTTTTAACTTTCTTTGCAAAGTCGTTACCACTTCTATTAATATCCATTTCGACGAAATAGAAATACATAGCATCTTGCCATAGATTTTTTATCCCCACAAAAGCATCCGGCCGAATAGTCTTGTAGTCCTTAATCTCCCGGTCGAAGCAATGAAGTTTTTCCATATTGGAGAGAGTTGCGGTTATCCAAGTGAAGACCCACGACACGCCTAGAACATGCTCTAGCTGCCCCGGCCTACGATCTAGGTAGTAATGATATGGTTCACCTAGCCTTAGTCTATAACGATTGACTTTAGCGTGTGGTGGAGATGAAAGGATGGCAAGGCGGCGTTGAACTATGCGGAGACAATTACCTTTGAATAAGAGTAGGTGAATCATATCCGTAGTTAGTGCTGTTTGAGATTCTAGGAGGTCAACTATTGCCCTATCGCGGCGATAACATTTTTGGTGATTGCTCAATCTTTATCAACTCGCTTCGTACAATCATTGGCCTATTGTTATAGAGTTTTATCGCTTCGTCGGGTTCTAATAACAATGTTTGAACCTCTAATTTCTCAAGACCACATTTATAGATAGCTCTGCCTTTTATTGCTGGAAGGTGTGCCGCCTCATCACTGTCCAAGATCATCCTGGAGTTAATTATATCGGCCACAACAAAACATATCCTTCCGAGAAACATTGCTTTTAGATCACCAAACTTTTCAAACACTTTGGAGGATGGCCTCTGTGTGGCTGCAATCACATGTACTCCAACAAATCTCCCCATCCTCAGAAGCCTCCATAAGCTGTCTTGTGCATCTTCTGGCAAGTCTGCCCACTCGTCTATAATTAGGACTATATAGGGCATCTGGTGGCCTTTCTTGTGGTATTTCTTGATCTTAGCGCATGATGCTGACTTTAGAATCTTCTTTCGCTTATCCATCTCTTTATTCAGTGACTCGAACAAACCCTTAACTTGACTCATTTCGTCTACTACCAAAGCCATTTCATTAAGATAATCAAACTCAGTCGATTTAGGGTCGATGATAATCAAGTTGGTGTCCGGCCTGTAAAGGAGGATTGAGTTCGCGATAACATGGAGTTGATTCGATTTTCCATAGTTCGTTTCCCCGGCTGTTAGTAGGTGCGGATAATCCACAAGGTCCCTAACTATTAATCCTTTAGCGGATACACCTAATGGTAGTGGTAATTCCATCTTGGAATATTTAGTGTGGTCATAGAGAGAGTATGGGTACTTCTTTTTAAGTTCCTCGGTCATAACCTCCATGGTGACTAATTTTCCGTGCTTTTCGATATGGACTGAACCACCTGTTGCATCTGCAAATAGTTGAGTCTTTTTCTGAAAATCAGAGAATCCAGTTCCAGGAGGAAGGAAGATTCTAAACGTCCATACTTCACCATCTTTTGATTTATGGATAATTAAAGGTTTTAGTTCACCCTTGGAGTACAGGGCATCTACGCAATCCTGAACTGCTGCATGGGCATCATTGCCCTTACGATGGAGCCAAAGCGATTTAAGCTGGTCCCTGACTTCTTCTATTACGTTTTGCTGCTTCATCCATCAATCCCCTTTCAATCAATACTTTCCTCAGTCCGTCCCTAATCATGTCGGCTAGTTCTCCTTCTTCAAGGCTGAGACACATAATAGCTTGCCGAATATCCTTATCCCTTTTCCTTAACCTAGCCCTAAGAATTGATATATCGTCCATTTGTGTACCTCCTGGGTAATCGTTGTGTTACATGAAGGTATGGGATACTGTTTGTACTATATTCCTGTTAAATTTAGGCAAAAGAAAAACCAGACATATCATGTCCGGCTAAATAGCTTTCTCCACCAAGGATTATTGCGTTGTTGTGCTTCTTTTATTTCCGTCAGGCGTTGTAATACCTCATTATCTCTCTCCTCTACGCTCCTAGACCTATCCTCTGCTCTCTTATTGTGATCTGTTAGGGTTTGCCTTATACCCTCTATTTCCTCTTGTAATTCAAGGATTAGCTCGTCCCTCCTGCTTAACTCCTGCTGAAGCATGGCCCGTAGACTCTGCACTAAATCTTCTTGTTGCGTTGCCTCGGTGTTGTTGTCCGGTTCTTGCGTTGCTAAGTCGGTAACTATCATTCCGAATCTATTTTCCATTAACCCAACAATTTGATCTGCATCCAGCCCTTCGGAGTATGATTTACTAATAAATGAAAGCAGCTCTACGGTTGAATCTTGTTCGTATTTTATCTTTTTGCCTTCTCCTGTTGTTTTGAAGTAATTCCTAAACTCTTCCTTGTCTTTATAAAAGCGGGCCGAACTAACCCCAACTTTGGCTAATTCCGCACAGTCCTTGAGAGTTAAGTACACGACTTATGCACATCCTTTCTGTGGATAATATCCTCGCGCGTATTAATAATAAGATCACTCTTGTAAGAGTATTTCTTGTGGGGAAAGATTCTTTCGGGGTCCCAGTAAGATTCTTTCGGGGAGGGGGAAAGAATCTTACTGGGTTGTGGATAACTATTATCTCTCTTTCATCATCATTTCGTAGAGTGTATTAGGACTTATTAATCCTTCTTTTACGGATCGCTCAAGGTGTTCTGTGTCCTCAGAACAAAGAAAATACATCACCTTCTCGTCACCTGGCATTCCGGCCTTTACTATCCATATGTAACCGCGTTCCTCTAGCCACCTCATCCCAGCCGTAATACTTGGCCTTGATAATCTAGTTAGTTTTAATAGTTGAGGCATAGCCAGGTAATCCCCAACCTTCTCCCAACCCCAACACTTCCTAATAAGGGTAAAGTAGCATTTGAGGGCAGCAAAATTCGTAATATCTGGCATGAGTTGGTCAAATACTACGTTGGGTACTTCTGTATAGTTTTTCTTAGGGCGTGGCAATCTGAACATAACAAAAAACCCCTGTCAATTTCTATTAGGAAACTAGACAGGAGTTGTCAAATGTCTTATACTTGAATTAAACAGCACAAAACACAGGATAATTCCTGTCTGGCGGGCCTCTTCGAACATCACTTTGGCGGTGGGTAGTTCGAAGAGGTTTTTCCTTTTCCCTTTAATTCGACAGGTTCAACAAATTATCCTTCAAAATAATCACCCGAAAAAATAAGTAACAAACTCATACAAATACTGAGGGTCAAGTATAGTCAGTTCGTCATCCACTACTATCCACTTAAAGAATCCTGCTAAATCGCGTTCAACAATCATTTGCAAAACTTCCTTTCTTACCCTATAATACAATACATTTTCCCTGCCTTCAGGGGGTCTTTATGACCATAATTACGACTATATATTTACTTATATCTAAAAATGTGCAAAAAAAAGTGGGTATCCGATGTATTGCGATTGGATACTCACAAAAATATTCACTTAGACTTCATTTTTTTGATCGACTCCAGAAGATCACGAAGAAATTCGGGGTCTATTTTTTCGTTGTAAAGCTGTCGGGCTAACATAGCGTAAGGTAGACTCTCTTGTTTGGCAAAAAACTCAACCAGATCCTCCGGAAGGTCAACATTGTTAAGCTCGACCAGCTTACGAAGAGACATGATATTATTATCTAGCAGATATGCCGAGTCAACACCCAATGCCTTGGCTACCTTCTCTAATGCTCTGATTGACATGTTACTCTTTCCTGTTTCCGCATCAGACAAGTAGGATAAAGAAAACCCTGTTAGGTCGCGCAGATCAGCAAGGGTCATTCCCCTCACTGTTTCTCTAATATATCTAATCTTGTGGCCGTAGTCCATTTGACACACCATCCATTCATGTAAAGTATTATCTAATTATTAGTATTCTCATTTACATATGTTCGCTATAACTGAAATGAAAATATTTTTCCAATTATACCGAAATTGACTACTTTTAAGCTTGCTTTATCGCTGTCTCCGATATACAATAGGTGTATGTTCTGGATTGATAGTCTAGAACTCAGAAATCAAGTTATTCGGTATTACTTTAAGAGGGGGTGGATGAATTGACAATCGGCAGCCAAGTTCGCAAATATCGGAATAAAAAAGCGTGGACATTAAGCGAGCTTGGAGAACGCGCAAAGCTCAAAGGGAATACTTTGAGTGATATTGAAAACGATAAGTGCGACCCAAGTATAAAGTCGCTCAGAAGGGTAGCTGAAGCTCTTGAGATCGAAGTTGCCTGTCTATTCCAAACGGTGTAAATCTTTCTTTTTTATTTCTTTTAAAAAGATCCTCAACCCTAAACAAACCTTCCTATGCACCTTACCAATGCAACAGAAGGAAGTCATTTATATTTCTTTAATAATGATTGGGCACGCTTCCAATTCAACGATGTTACCAGCATCGTAAAAGCGAAAGCATGCCAAAGGAGCAACATTGCTCTGAGTAATTTTTCGTCCCACCACAGAACGATCCGGCTATTTCAGTAGCCGCGTCAAACACTACCGTAACCCAAGGGGCTTGTTTGCTACGCTCTTGTTTAACTGTGTTCATCTTACACTATAAATAATAGCTTGGCAATAGGTTTTTCAATTAATTTATGACATTTTTGCAAAAAAGTATTAGAAAATGTATGTTTTGGAATCGTTTCGTCAAGGAGGGGAAAGAGATAGAAAAGGCACTAGTAGGAGAATTTAAGAGGCTGACAGGCTACAACGGTGGCGATATTGCCGAAAGATATGGAGTTAGTAGGCAGTTCGTCCATCAAGTGCTCAATAATCACTCGTTGACTCATAAGGCGAGTTCGGCTTTCTTCCTCAATTCAATGATCGGGGAAAAGATTTCGTCACTGAAAAAGCAGGTGCAGGACTTGGAGTTTTTACAAGTTAGTATCGAGGGAAGCGTAAATAACGTAATGACTAAGGAGGATTTAAGTTGAACATCCGAACTGAAAATTGGCTAGGCCACGAAATCCGTTTCGTGGAAGTTAGCCCTAATGACTGGTGGGCAGTACTGGCGGACATAGCGAAAGCTGTGGAATTATCAGCCAAGGGAATTAGGCAGAGATTACCGAAGGATGTCATTTCAAATTGCCCCCTTAAAACATCAGGCGGTATACAGGAGATGCTTATCGTTAATGAATACGGGATTTACGAGGCAATCTTTGAAAGCCGCAAAAAGGAAGCCAAGGAATTCAAGCGATGGGTTTTTGAAATGCTCAAGCAACTTCGCCAAGCTACTAACTTAGAAGGTTTCCAGATATTCCGTATGCTTGATAAGGAACACCAACGTGAAGCTATGACTCAACTTAAGGTTAATTTATCTCAACCTATCAAAGTTGACTACATCAAGGCCAACACGGTTGCCAACAAAACGGTATCTACAATGTTCGGTTATCCCAAGATGATCAAGAAGGATGAAATGACACCTGAGATGTTAGTGCAACGTCAAGAAGTCCTCGGTGAAACTGTAAACCTTATGGGGGTTAATGAAAAGTTTAATTTGGATCTCTCAATTAGCAAGACGGTTCAGGGGAAGTATTTGAACTAGGTGGGCAAGGGGGATTAGTAGTGCATTGTATCGGCGGAGAAGTTATCCAACCTGATCTAACAGCAAAATTTCTAAAGGAGAATGAGCAATCTTTTGAGGTTGGCAAAGCGTATTTCTGGTCAAGTATGCTGAACGACAGCATGAAACCTTCTAAGTGGTTGACTCCCACAAGGAATGGTTCAAGGGTAAAATTTGATTCAATTATGGATAAGCAACAAATGGAAATAGCGAAAGGAGAACTCAAGGGTTACCTGAGCTACTTAAACGAGAAATACGGAACTGATTTTTCTCTAATAAAAGAGCAGACAAATAAGGGGTGAACCAAATTGAAATCTAACAATCCAGCAAACCAAATCAGTCAAGCCGCCAAAGCTCGCGGCCTATCCTACTGGGAGTACATCGAATCAACTCAACCCCATCATGTGCAAAAGTTCATTTGGGGCGGCAAGAAGGAAACTCGCAAGGAGAAGCGTGAGATGGATAACATACTTAATCTAGCGTTGACCGGGTCCACTAGCCCCATGATGAGGATTATGTCTCAAATGAGAAGTTTGATTGAGAAGAGGAGTGCTTATTGATGATGTTTCCGTCCGACTCATGGGGTAAGCTCGGTGCTACATGGACATCTAGTAGGCCAGTTATGGTTCCAGTAAAACCAAACCGCAAAAAGAACCGCAAATTAGCTAGGCAAATGCGAAGAATGAGGAGAAGCACAAAGCCAATAGTTCAGACAAAATCTTCCAAGCTAACCCTATGTATCCCTAGATTCAATTTAGTTCTTGGAAATGGAGACGTTAGGTCTTGCAGCGATTGCGCTAATACCTGGGGTCTGTATAGATTTCCTTGCAAAAAGTGCTTTGAGGTAAGTCCTTTAGACACAGGAACGAGCTATTTCTTGCCAAAGGAGTGATTCTAATCCACCACCAGAAAGGGGCAAGTCTATTGCGTAAAGATCAGGTCAGAAGGCTAAAGTATCAAGAAGCCCAACGCATCAACTCGAAGTCCATTCCATGTTTTAAGGATGTCCTGAAGTCGGTTCAGTTAACTGAAGGCCAGTTGAAAGTTTTCACAGCGAAACTAATTAAATAAGAGGAGGAAGAAAATTGATTTATGCCATGAACAAAACTTTTTACAAGGAACTCAGAAAGGTTTGTATTATCGATAAGAACATCGTTTCTTACATCAACCAAACTTTTGGATTGAACCGTGAAATAACCGAAGTTCGCGTAATCGGTTAATTAAATAAGGAGGACAAGCACATGAGAATTGACATTAACGAAGAAATCTGTCTCACATCAGATTCGGATCAAATCACCGTTAACATGAAGCGTACTGTCACGAAAAAGGACAGTGAAAACTTTGGCAAGGAAGCTCTCGTACCGTTGGCTTATCTGAAGAATCTTCCGCAGTGTGCTAAATTCCTGATTGACCATAAGGTTAGGGTATCGGATGCTACTACGTTTAAGGAGTTGCTTGAAGAGGTTAGGGAGTTCAAGAGGGAACTTATGGAGTTGTTGGATATTTAGGAGGGATGTCAAATGGTACAACCACAACCAACTCAACGGTGCATTTGTGGTCGCACGATGATCTTTCCAGATGGAGAAATAAAGACAGTCTGCCAATGCTCTCGCGTCTGGGAAATTAGCACAGAGGGGATATGGTTCACGAATCTAATGTTCCCATTTTGCCAGGGAGAATGTTCTAGGCAGACGAATGTGCCTATTGTGGCAAAGGTTGAGCGAGTGAGAAATAAGCGGAAGAGGAAGGCGATGAAATGATCCACAAGGAAGGTGGTTGGAAAGAAAAGTATGTAATACTCAAACCGACAAAGGTGACATGTACAACTTGCGACTCCAACAAAACAGACTGCGGAATGGCTTGTGATGGTGAAGTTAAGCTAATGGAAGTGGATAAAAATGCAACATATTTTGTTCTTCGCCTAGACACCGACCCACACGCTAGGGCGGCTGCTAGGGAATACGCGCGAAGCGTCTCTGATGAAAATATTCAGTTATCTAGGGATATTTACCGAAAGGTTTATGAATGCGCTGACAAGCTTATAAAGGAGGGAAAGCTGTAATGTTAAAAAGATTAATCAAGGCCATCGGCTATCAAGCGTCAAAAATAGGCTGGATCAACCGCGAAATCCAAGCTTACAAAATCGAGCAGGAAAAGAAGGTCATCAAGGAGCGTATCAAGCACAACAAAGCTGATTTTACCGAGTTAATGCGGTGTGGTAATACGGTTCGAGGCGAGGATAAGGAAGATGGCAGGATGAAAGTTGTAGCGGTGGATTATGTTGGTAGGGGGAGAGTTGGGGAGCCGTTTAACCCGGTGTTTACGAGGATGAACTGTATTAATTGGGCAGAGAAGTCTAAGAAGGTTGGGGATGGGTATTGAGTGGACTAAGGTTCGTCGACCTATTCTGTGGCATTGGCACAATCAGAATGGGAATGGAGCAAGCATCCCACGAATGCGTTTACTCGGTTGAATGGGACAAGCATAAACGAAAGATATACTCAATCATTTTTGGAAAGGAGCCAGAAGGTAGTGACATTCGAGCAACTAACGCTAGAGATATACCAAGAGCAGATGTGTGGTGCTTTGGGGCACCCTGCCAAGATTTTTCCATTGCAGGAAAGCGAGCAGGAATGGAAGGAGAAGGGTCATCCCTTGTACTCGAAGTTTTTCGACTCATCAGGGAAACCACGGAAGAAGATCGACCCAAATACCTTATCTATGAAAACGTTAAAGGAATGCTTTCTTCAAACAGGGGAAGAGATTTTCTCGGAATCCTCGATCAAATGGTCTCGCTCGGCTACGATCGAATTGAATACAGTTTGCTCAATTCCAAAGATTTCGGAGTCCCCCAAAATAGGGAAAGGGTGTTCGTTGTTGGACATCTTAGAGGAAGAAGTTCTGGAAAAGTATTTCCTCTCGTCAGTACAGACAGAGAGGTTACTGCAAACATTAAGTGTCTCGGAAACTTAATGCCAAGCGGAAATAAAAACAATTCAGTACCAGGTAGGGTTTACGATGCTGAGGGAATTAGTCCTTGCTTGCGAACTCCAACGGGCGGTATGACAACTCTGATAATCGTGATCCAGAAAACCCATGGAGCAACAACAACTATTCATTATAACGAAACAGGAACACTGCAAGCCGCTAGATTGGACAAGGTTCCGTGCGTGGTAGTCCATAACGAACTTAAACTCACCGATATATCTAACTGCATTGACGCTAACTACCACAAAGGGTTAGATAACCACGGGCAAAGGACTGGGATGATTCAGATGGCGAGAGGTTTTAATCAGGGAGGAATCCACGAAATATCTCCAACCCTAACTAAGAATAGTTGGGAGCAGAACGATCATTTATTGCAGAACTCCAGAATTCGCAAACTGACCCCAAGGGAATGTTGGAGACTCCAGGGAATCCCCGACGAAATTACAGATAAAGTAATCCAAGCGGGAATAAGCGATACGCAAATGTATCGCGGTGCCGGGGATGCTTGTACCGTAAACGTAATTTATGAAATTGCCAAAAAACTCACATAGAAAGGAGCAACCAACATGAGAAAACTAACCAAAGATGAACTCTCATCCATCCAAGATCTAGAAGACAGCTCACTCATAGAGCAGTGGTCGATCGACGGTCATTCCAGCTCACTAAGGCGCGTAACGGTCATATCTAAGGTTAATGCGAGCTGGAACGAGATAGATGCCTTGCTGAATACTATCTTCCCTGAATTAGAATATCGAGGCAAGGCAGGAATTAGTGTCGAGGATGGAGTTATCTCGGAATACTTCTCGATTGATGTTGATAGAGAAACCCTAATCAATCTTGTGATCAAGAAGTCTTTTGAGCAAAAAGAAGGAATCTCCGCGCCAACAGAGATTCCGACTGACAAGGAAACTACTCACTTAGATTGTATCATAGGAAACTCAATAGCAGAACTAGTTGGGCCGTGCAGCATTGAACAAATAATTAAGCAGGAGGGGTAATAATTGAACATATCAGAAGTTCAGGCCAAAGAAGTCTGTAAAATCGGTCAAGGAAATGAATGCTGCCGCTATCTAACTCTAAGTTCATTAGGGTTTCTATGCGGCAAACACACAGAGCTAAGAAGTGTATTAAATGCAAAGGTGGACAGGGGAGAAATGGTAGCACAGGGGGATAATTGCGAGGGGTTGACTGGTGCGGAAGTGTTCAGGGTATGACCGAAAACATCTTCCGTGGTCGGGAATGGTACAGGGAATTTAAAGAGCAGGACCACGAACATGGGGAATGCACTGAAGAACCGGAAGAGGAAATAGACTTGGAGGAATGCCCGTACTGCGAACATAATAACCATTGTCCCGGTGGATGCCAAACAGGAGCGTTGCATCATTGGAAATTCGAGAAGAAGGAAGAGGGATAATGTATGAATTGGCTAAATGATACCGAACTAACTGAAGCTAACGACATGCTTTTTACGGGCGGAACAGAGGAAAAGGAACATTTCAAAATAACAGACCTGCAAACCTTAAATTGGGCCATGCGTAAACTTTCTGTATTGGACAAAAAACGAGCAGAAGAGGTTGCTGTTACCAATGCAGAGATTGAGCGCATACAACAATGGTTCACCAAGCAGGACAAGCAGTATCAATACAGCAAGGAGTACCTCGAAAGACTTATTGGGGATTACGCAGAAACACAACGCGTTGAAGATCCTAAGTGGAAGGGTAGTAAGACTCCTTACGGAAAGATTAATTTCCATAAACAAAAGGATCAGTGGGAGTATGACGAGGAGGCTTTAGTAGCCTACTTGGAAAAAGAACGCAAGACATCATTACTAAAGGTTAAAAAGGAACCTATAAAAGAGCTTATTAAGGATTTCTTTACCCTTAGTAATGGGCATTTAATCAATGAAAATACGGGCGAGATAGTTCCCGGAGTGACTATTACCGAGCGTGAGGCTAAATTATCCATAAAGTTGGAGGGATAAGTGTGAATAAATCTGACAGCATAGCGAATCTAGCCCAAGCGTTAGCTCTATTCCAAGGCGAGGTATCTAATCCAAAGAACAGCGCAAATAACCCATTTTTTAAGAGCAAATATGCGCCTTTAAACGAGGTTATTAACACAGTTAAGCCTATTATGGCTAAACAGGGGTTAAGCGTCCTACAAAGCCCTTCTGGTGATGGTGAGAGGATTGTGATCACTACCCTCCTAATGCACTCGTCGGGGGAATGGATAGAAGGTGACCCCCTCATACTTAAAGCTGATAAGGTGACAGCGCAGGGAGCAGGGAGTGCAATAACCTACGGAAGACGCTATGCGCTCTCAGCTATATTGGGTATTACGAGCGAAGAAGACGATGATGCCAACCATGCGACAGGAAATAAAGAAAAATCAGATACTAATCAAAAGCCAAGGGAACCGGATGTAAAACCTCAGCAGAATAATCAAAAACCAATAAACTGGCCAGCATTCTGGCAGGGTTGCAAAAACATTGGCTTTACTCAAGAAGAAGTTCACGAATTCGCCAAAGTTAGCAGCATTAAGGATTGGGACAGATCGAAATTAGATAAACTTCTCGTTGATCTTAAGGCAAGTAAATCCAGTCTTTCAGCATCGGAAAGTAAGTAAATAAAGGGGTAGCCAACAACTACCCCAATCCTCAGAGGTGATGCAATTGGATTACCAATACTATATAACCCCCTCAGACTACGCTAAAGCCCTCTCTAATGGTATTAGCTACAATCTACTTACCAAGCGCGTCAGAGACTACGCATGGGGCATAGAGAGGGCTACGACAACGCCACCGCAAAGCCATAGTAAGTGGAATGGATGGCTTGAGGTAGCTAAACAAAACGGTATAAGCCATTCTACTTTTTACACGCGGATAAACAGGGATGAGATGTCGCCAGAAAAAGCAGCTACAACCCCGATTACACCGCAACATGTAATTAGCCAAAAGATGTCAGAAAAAACACGGATATATCCTAAGAAATATGCAGACATGGCGATTGCTAATGGAATATCTCGCTATGCATTTGTCGAAAGAATGAGTAGAGGGTGGGAACCATTGGATGCGGCAACAAGGCCGATAGATACAAGCCGATGGAGTAAGGAAAAGAAGGAGATGGCAAGAAAATGAGGGCAATGGGTATTACACGCAAAATGGACAACCTTAATCGTTTGGTGATCCCAAAAGAGCTGTGCAAGTCGTTGAATATTGGGGCAGGTACTCCGATGGAGATACTTGCCAATGACAAGGGGATATACCTAAAGA
>Ga0209728_1000173_pt1 | contig 60035 bp, 79 predicted proteins | sample RifGroD1_FD_183997 | JGI IMG/M metagenome (GOLD analysis project Ga0209728, IMG submission 183997) | Groundwater microbial communities from Rifle, Colorado, USA - Groundwater D1 (SPAdes) (version 2) | ecosystem: Environmental > Aquatic > Deep subsurface > Groundwater | place: Rifle, Colorado... | reverse complement strand
ATGCGCGAAAAAATGAGACACCTTTTCAATCCAATGAAATTACGTGGCCTATTGCGGCGCCTGGGAGTTTCCCGCTTGTTTGCGCTGCAGCTGGCCATGAATTATGAGACTATTATATATAGGAGGTTAGGGTTATGAGAACTTTTTACTGTTCAAAATGCAAGCAAGTGAAACCTGCTCAAGAGTCGGGCGGAACTGGCTACGCCACAATGAGGAACAACCACAAAGTCTGCTACTCATGCTGTGCTGCCGGTGATCGAGCCGACATGATCAAGCATGGCCGGATTGACCTTTACCTCGTAGAGGATAGGCCACAAGAAGAGGTTATTAACTGGCCTGGAACACTGCGTTTCCCGGTATTGTGGAGCAAGGCTGGCCAGCACAACATCGCCCGGACCCGGACAGACGTTTGGTTCACTGGCCCGGACGGATTTTTGTGGCGCGGAACTCAGTACGGCGAATGGTCGCAGGTTTGCCACTGCCGGAGGACAAAAAACAAAGTAAAGTAACAATTTGATACTATACTACCTGGAAACAGAGGGGCAAAATATGACGAAAGTTACAAAAAAGTAGTTTAACGTTAATCGCTTAATATCGAAGAGCTTGTTCGTTTTTGCAACACTCAGGTGAGTGATTTAGTATCAAAATGATACTTCTCACAACATTATGCGACATGTAGAGCAAAGTTACATCGTAAGCATTTAATTAAATACTTAAATAGTAGTATCAAAATGATACAAAAGTCTCGCACAAAAAGAGGTACAAAAATCATAAAATACACAACAAAACACTCAGGTGGGTAGGCCGTGCTGGTTCGGGTGCGATTTTTCCAGGAGGATGAAAAGAGTGTTATATTATATACTTATTAAGAATAATAATAATAACAATGTAATTAATCAGGGTAATATGACTATCATAGTCCCTATAGAGGGGGTCAAATTGGTGCGGATGCGGTGCGCGAGAAAAAAAGTGAGTATGCCTATTTTTTCAGATTTTTTTTACCACCTACCAATGCAACGGCCCGAAATCATTACAAATGTTACTAAAAAACGCAAAACTTACAAGGTCTTAACTAGTGAAAAACATTCAACATTTTTAAAGTTACACGGCGTGCAAGATATACATGATATTGGAATCATTACAAATGTTCCCAATCGCAAAACTACTCACATGATTGATTTTATTCTTGACAAGCATTTGTCAAGGGCGTAACATAAAGACATACAACGGAGGAAACACTATGAGAAACCAGTACAACGCTCTAACCACTTGGCCCGAGTTTGCTCGTAATCTGGATACCGAAGCTCAAAAAGCTGGCGCATACTCAACAGGTATCGAGTCCGACCGGAAGCGCCGAGGCGCTGCCATTAATGTTGATTTGTTTGGTTATGACGAGGCGCAGGGCCTTATCGTGGTCCAGGTCCGGCAGGCGGTTTTCCATCCTCGCCGGTTTACCGAAGTCCGCAAAAATTACCTACTTATAGGTCGCAACGAAGAAACCGGCGCAGTATTTGCGCATCCTGTGGATAGTCCTGCGCGGAGCAAAAAAGCCCTTGCGACGCCGGAGGCCTGTGTGGCCTGGGTCCTGGCTAAAATCTGGGGGTGCAAAATCGAGGACTTGCCGGAGATTCACCGCCAAGGCGACATCGCTTTTATCCCGGTCCGCACTCTCCCGCCTGGAGCAGAGGAGGTGCAGGGTATTATCATTGTGCGCAATACGCACCGTATAACCGCGGAACGCATATACAAGGCCGGGGATACTTATTATGTGGCCAAGCGTGCGCGGGTTGTACACCTCAAGCGCCAACACGCGCCGGTAACGGTTAAAAACGGACTTTTCAGAGTCCAAGAGGGGCAACGCTCCCGCTTGTGGGATTTTTCCGAACGGCGAAGAGATTGAGCCCCTGCGAAGGTGACACAATGGGCCCTAAGAAAATAACCATTCCACAAATGACCCCGGCCCACCTCCGGCTTTTCCGTACAGAGTACGCCCTCAGCCAAGCGGACGCCGCAAGGCTCACTGGAGTGAGTCGGGTAACGTGGAACAGATACGAAAACGGCCACAATATACCCTTGTACATGACCCATGTACTAAGGGGGGTAATCAGAACCATTAAAGAGCTAGAGCCATGAGACTTGAAATCGACAACTACGACAACGCTGCAGTGCAGGAAGACGTGCCACACGCCATAGCAACAGCCCTCCGCACCGTGGCGGACCGGGTAGAGAAAGGGGAAACGTCTGGGGGTATCTGGTGGGATGCGAACGGAAATAAAATAGGCTCCCGGGTAATGCCGCGGCTCTGGGAATTGGAGAATGGAAACCATGAATGAATACAAAACTAAGCAGGTCCACACCTGGATGAAATCACTACCGGACGACCAGAAAATGAGATTCGCCCTTAATTGGCGTCGGCCACACTCCCTTTTTAACGCAGCGTGCGCAATCTATCCCGGCGGAGGGGAAGCCCTGCAGGGTGTGGACTGGTACAGCATTCACAAATCCCGCGACCTCGGCACTTGGGGCCACGGCGGCAAAGCATTTCCTATTTGAGGAGAACAGACAAAATGAAAACCTACATAAGCGCATGGCCGGTGAATCGGCAGGAACAAGAAAAGCTCGGGATATACAATTCCGGATACGTCCGGACTCAGGCCGTCGGCGGGATCTTGCACCGCCTGGTCAAGCTCTGGTACATGGAAATTAACAGCTTTGTCGAGGCGTACGGCCAAGACGACGCGAAGAAAAACGAACTGCGGGTGGTGTTCCACTGCAGCAAGCCGAAGGGAGAATTTTACAAATGAATGCAACATACTCACCGGAAGACAACAAATTGCGCCTTTACTCAGAAGAACGCCTTGATTCAGAAACCTACGCCAAAGTAAAGGCCGCTGGCTTTCGTTGGGCACCTCAGCAAAAACTTTTCGTTGCCCCTGCCTGGACGCCGGGCCGGGAATCCCTCTTGCTGGATCTGTGCGGCGAGGTTGGCGATGAGGACACAAGCCTTGCGGCCCGCGCTGAAGAGCGGGCGGAGCGGTTCGAGGACTACAGCGAGAAGCGGGCCGGCGACGCCGAGGCCGCCCGGCAACGGGTTGAGCAGATAACGGACGGAATCCCGTTGGGCCAGCCGATCCTTGTCGGCCACCACTCGGAGCGCCGCGCCAGGAAACACGCCCAACAGATTGAAAATGGCATGCGAAAGGCGGTCAACCTTTGGCGCACTTCCCAGTATTGGCAGGACCGGGCAGCCGGGGCCTTGCGGCTGGCCAAGTATAAAGAACGGCCGGAGGTTCGCGCACGCCGGATAAAGGGCATTGAGGCCGACCGGAGAAAGCAGGAGCGGCGCACCGCGGATGCTGCGAAAGTCCTTGACTTGTGGAACAAGCTCGAAGACGAAAAATTCCCAGTCCAGCGGAAAACCGAGGCCGGGCCGGTACCGCTCACCATCCAGGAGCGGGCGGAGTTCATCACGAATCACTTTGACCACACCTCTTTTTGCTTCTTGGTCGCTGAGTACCCGCGCAAGGAGGGGCAGAGCACCTACGAGGGAGAGCGGTCCTTGTGGTCGTCGCTGACGGATGGTATAATCACCCCGCAGCAGGCGCGTGACTTAGCGGTGCCGGTACACATCCGCACCATCGACACGGCGGCGCGGTGGATGCAGCATTATGACAATCGGTTAGCTTATGAAAAAACCATGCTGGCGGAGCAGGGGGCGTCCGAGCTGATCGAGAAACGGCCGCCGAGGAAGAGCGCAAAAACACAGCTTCCCCTTTGCAATTACCGCGCACCAGAGGGAATTAACATTGAAAACACCTACCACCGCGGCGAGTTTTCCGTTTACCCGCAGATCGAAATGACCAAGGCGGAGTATACCAAGATAGGCAGCGACTACAAAGGGACGGAATCGGTCAGCGGATCGCACCGGGTGCGCGTCGCCATGGTCAGGATCGCAGGAAAAGTTTCCCGCTGTTCCGTGTTCCTGACGGACAGCAAGGTACACCCTATCCCGGAGCCAGCAGCACCTGCCCAGCAAGAAACTCATGCCCCAAGGATGGTCCAGCGAGGCCCAGCGAGGAGTTACCAGCCACCGGAACGAACTGCGTTCGACGACATGCAAGACACCCTGCGTAGTGGAGGAGTGCGAACCGTGGTCGCCGGCCAGCTCTTCCCTACGCCGCACAGTGTCGCTGTTCGCCTTGTCGAACTGGCCGGACTTAGCCCGTACCACAGGGTACTTGAGCCGAGCGCCGGGACCGGAAATTTACTGAAAGCGATTGGCCAAGGGCCGGACAAGGTAGCAGTGGAAATTAACCAGCAGGTGGCGCATTCCCTTCTTTCTGCGGGCCTGTCTGGACTGCGTGTGGTCGTTGCTGACTTTCTGGAGTGTGCCCCGGAAGAACTTGGCGTCTTTGACCGGGTCATCATGAATCCGCCCTTTAAGAATGGCTTGGATATCCAGCACATCAGGCACGCACAGACTTTCCTTAAACCAGGCGGCCGCCTGGTTGCGGTGTGCGCGAACGGACCGCGGCAGCAGGCCGCATTCAGAGACGCTGGGGCGTACTGGGAGAACCTGCCGGCCGGGAGTTTCAGGGAGCAGGGGACGAACGTGAACACAGCAATTATTATATTGGAGGGATAAAAACCATGCCCAACAAATTCAGGATTGACACCACACCCGAAGCGAGGGCAGAAGCAAAAAAATACCTTGCCTGTACCCTCATCGCAGGTACAATATTCGCAGGGGCGGCGCTCTTTTTAGCCTCAGCGGTTGACTACCGGCAAGAGAACCGCCAGGCCCAGATCGTCACCTGTGGGGGGCTCAGGATCACCATTCAGGTGGATAAACAGTATCCTAACGACCTGGCTTGCGAGGCAATCAAGCGAGCCATGAACAAAACAAAAGGAGAGTAAACCAATGTGTAACTTTTTCAGTGGTATAATTAAAAAAGACAAAACCGTGCTGTGGCTTCCTGGTGTGGACAGTCACGACGAAATCATTGAACATTTCGCGCTGGAGGACAACACGGACGACCCGCAGAAAATGACCTTTGCGCGGTTCGAAATCACCCGCGGATCGGCTAAAATTGAGAACCTGCAGGACTGGTTTTTTTGCGTAGATGAGCGCATTATCCCTGAGTGGCTATCCCCTGCCCACGATCAGGCGGCACGGGCGGTTTTTGAAGCTTATTTAGCTGAGCAGTTAGTGGCAGGTATCTATCCCGGCGACCTCGACCTGAGGGGCTACGCCCACCCGCTGCCCGCGGGGCTGACCACGACCAGCAACCTCGTCGACCTGAGCGGCTACGCCCACCCGCTGCCCGCGGGACTGACCACGACCAGCAACCTCGTCGACCTGAGCGGCTACGCCCACCCGCTGCCCGCTGGGCTGACCACGACCGGCGGCCTCGACCTGAGGGGCTACGCCCACCCGCTGCCTGCGGGGCTGACCACGACCGGCAACCTCTACGGCCTGGGCGACTACACCCACCCGCTGCCTGCGGGGCTGACCACGACCGGCTACCTCGACCTGAGCGGCTACGCCCACCCGCTGCCCGCTGGGCTGAAAAGGAGGTAAAATCATGCTCACTGAGAACCAGCAAAAACTTATCGTGTTCCTGGTCGGCTGGTGCGGGTTCACCGACGCCGAGGCCATGGACTTTATCAAATTGGGGGTGTAAACTATGAAAGAAGCAGGATTGATACCCGCCGCCCCGCGGCGCATGGTCCGGGCGGTGGTCAACTATTATTATTGCCACTGGTGTGAAAAATACTGGGAGGACACCAAGCCAATGCGGCGCGAGTGTGCTTGCCCCTGGTGCCGGGAAGTAACGGAGCCGTACTATGTGGACGGGGAGGGCAAGAAGTCATGACCCCTGCAGAACTTAAAGAATTACGCCTCACCCTGGGCAGGACCCAAGAGGGCATGGCCCAAATTGTAGGCACCTCGGTTGCCAGCTGGTGCCGGTGGGAAAAAGGCATTACCGAACCATTGCCGATCTTCCGGGAACGGCTTACAAAGATGTTGGCGTATGCCAACGGGACACTAACCAAGGAGAGTTGAAATGCCAACAGGATACACAGCAAATATCGCCGACGGGATCAGTTTTGAAAAGTTTGTCATGCGGTGCGCCCGAGGAATGGGGGCACTGGTAATGATGCGGGACGAACCTTTCGGCGCCCCTATCTCAGAAAGATTTGAGCCGAGCGACTACCACGTGCGCAAATTAGCGGATATGGAGGCCAAACGTAAATTGCTGGGAGGTATGACTGCTGAGAAGACCGAAACCGCGGCAAGGCTTGCATACGAGGAAGAACTCGCATACCACGCAAAGATACTTCAAAAGAAGCGCGACTTGCGCGCTGCGTACCAAGGCATGCTTGACAAGGTCAATGATTGGACCCCGCCGACTAGCGAGCATATAGGGCTCAAAAAGTTCATGGTTGACCAGTTGGTAAGGTCGGTAGAATTTGACTGTGACGAAAAATATTACCTTAAAAATAAGCCGACCCAGAAGACTGGTGAGGAGTGGTTCGCGTCGGAGCTTGAGGAAGTTACGCGATCTATTCAGTATCACCGAAAGGAGTATGTGGAAGAGGTATCGCGGACAGAGGCGCGCAATAATTGGATTGCCTCGCTGCGTAGGAGCTTAGAAAGGGGGGAGGAATGATTTTTCCTTTAACCTTTGGCCTTGACTTAGAGACTGCAGGGGTCAAATCTGAATACGCCTTGCAGCCCTTCCGCGCAGGATCAAAATCCGGGCGGATCACTGCCGCCAGCATGGCCGCCAACGGTAAAACCTTCGGTGTGCTCAACCCATCCATTGAAAGCCTGCGCACCATGTTGAACGCAGCAATTCAGTCCGACGCTTACTTGGTGGGGTGGAATACTGCCTTTGATGCAGCGTGGCTTATCGCCGTCGGGCTGGAGCAGGAAGTATTCCAGGTAAAATGGCTCGATTCCATGCTCTTGTGGCGCCACGCGGTGGTCGAACCGGAAGGAGAGGATGTACCTAGGCAGAAGCGCAAGAGCTATTCCCTTGAATCGGCGATGAAAGAGTTTTACCCTGACGATGCTGAGTTCAAGGAGTTCAAAGACTTCCAGGCTACGGACGACACCTCGCTTGATCTGCTCCTGCACAGGAATGAGATGGACGCCCTTTGGACCCTGCGGTTTGCGGAAAAGTTCTGGGGCATGCTGGAGGGTAGGCAACAGGTCGCCGCACTGATAGAGGCAAGGTGTATCCCCTCCATGGCCAAGACCAAAGTCATGGGGTTGAAGGCGTCGCCAACGGCCGCGCAAGAACTTTCCGACAGACTTGAAGCTGAGGCAGCCAGTATCTATAAAGAACTTCTGGATACCAGCCCGGAAATTGAGGGGGTCAATCTTGCCAGCTCGCCGCAGTTGCAGACACTTCTCTATGACGTGTGGAAATTGCCGGTTGATCGATTTTCTAAGAAGACAGGGGCGCCGTCCACTGACAAGTACGCCCTGTTTGATCTGGCTTTTCTCGATCCTCGGGCCAGCCTGTTGAAGAAACTCAGGGAGGCAAAAAACAACCGGAAAAAGTACGCCATCGGGACACTAAACAGCCTTGAGTATAACGGTGACGGCCATGTGCGGCCCCAGGCCAAGATCTTCAGCACCTACACGTCGCGGATCACGTATGGCAGCTCGGACAAGGCCACCATTGAGGTGGTCAAAACGACCAAGGCCAAAGGCGAGGTCAGGAGCACCAAAAAAGTAGAGGTTCCGGTCGGGATCGCCCTGCACCAGTGGAAACGAGGGAAAGAATACCGGCGAATTATTCAGCCGCCGCCTGGGTATCTCCTCACTGAGTTCGACTTCGCCGGCCAGGAGTTCAGGTGGATGGCGGTAGCGTCAGGGGATGAAACCATGCTCAGTCTTTGCGCTCCTGGTGAGGACGCCCACAGTTACATGGGGGCTCAGATCGCACAGCGAGATTACCGCGAGCTGATTAAGATGGTTAAAGATGGGGACGCACCGGCGGCCAATGATCGTAAGTGCGGAAAATTCTGTAACTTATCCTACCAGTTCAGAGTTTCTGTAAAAACCGCCACAGTCAAAGCCCGAGTTGAGTATGAGATGGATGTTGATGAGAACTTCATCAGGCAGTCCCAAGTTATTTACAAAGGGTCATACCCAGGAGTCGGCGGCCAGCCGTACCAGCGAACCGGAGGGTACTGGGCATCTCAGATTGAAAAATGCAAGCGGTTGGGGTATGCTGAAACATTCGCAGGCAGAAGGGTGCAACTGACGGGCAACTGGGCTGGCAGAGACGCCTGGCCCATGGAGAGTACGGCGATCAATTACCCGATCCAAGGCACCGGCGGGGATCAAAAATACCTGGCCCTGGCCATAGCCAGAAACCTACTGCCACAGTTCGGAGGGTATTTCTACTATGAGCTGCACGACGGCCTGTTCTTCATCTTCCCAGAGGACAAGGCCGAGGTTGCTTCGCAGGTCTTCTTGACGGAGTTGTCCAGCTTGCCGTATGAGAAAGCGTGGGGTGTCAAGCTGCCTATTCAGTTCCCGGTGGATGCCAAGATCGGAGTATCCTGGGGCGACTTAATGGATCTGAATAAATTTTCACTCCGTTGACATTATTTCCTTGCATTAATTTGTGAGGGGAGTAACATAAAAGAAAGGTTAAAGATTAAAGATTAATTTTTGGGAGAACAAAAATGAAAATTATTGAAGCAATGAAGCAGATCAAGGACCTCCAGCGAAAAGCTGAGGATCTCCGCAAGAAAATTCAACAGTGTTCCGCCGATCTGGACATTGAGACCCCGCTGTACGAAGACCAGTTCGGAAAGGTCAAGGGCTGGCTGCAGGCGCACGGCGACCTGTGCAAAGAGGTCCTGCGACTGCGGGTAGCCATCCAACGCACCAACATTGTGACCAATGCGTCCGTGGAACTGGGCGGCAAGGAAGTCACCAAGACCATCGCGGAGTGGATTCACCGCCGGCGCGACCTGGCCGCGACTGAGTTGCTGGCGTACAAAATGTTGACCGACCGTGGGCTGAAGGAAGGACAAATTAAGCAGTCCACCGGCGAGACCCGGGAAGTGCATATCCGGCGATACTACAACCCAGAGGAGCGCGACAAGGCCATTGATTTTCTGCAGTCCGAGCCGCTGATGATCGACTCTCGGCTGGAAGTTGTGAACGCTGTTACGGACTTGATTGAGTAAACACTTTTTCCTGACGCATGGAGATAAAAACTGGACAAATAGAACGCCGCAAGAGCGACATCTTGCATGCGACTGTTAATCGCACACCTAACTGAAACTCGATGTCGTCGGTTCGACTCCGATCTTCCCCCATAGTGGGAAGTAGCTCAGCGGGTAGAGCACGAGCAGGTAAAAACCCTAAAGGCTCAAGGCTCAAGATACAAGGAAGTAAGGTTCACACGTATCAAGGCCGCAAGTCGCAAGGGTGCAAGGATGGAGCACTGAGGAATCGGTGAACGTCCTCGAACAAGTTGGTTTTTCTATTTACTCCGGAACTTTCGAGGCTTCCCATGCGGGCAGGACAATATTTGCCTCGCCCCGCGCAGAAACAAAAAACCTCCTCTGGCTGGGGAGAAAGGTATCTGCGCGGGGTGGGGGATTTTAAGGGGGAACTATGACTGAACTCGCTACAATCAACGACAACATCCTCGCCCGGATCCGGGAGATTTTCATGCTCCGGGAGTTCATGGTGGTTAATAACATGACCGCGGCCATGTCGGACGCCATCCGGGAGCCAGCGCAGCAGCTCTACCTGCACGATGCCAAGTTCCACTCTCTCGTGGACGGACTGACTGCAGGGTTCATGCGGCTGTTCACTGAGTTCACGTTCCCAGCCCCGCCTGACAAGGTGACGGTGTTTGCTCCGATGAAGTACGTGTCCAAGGTGCAGTCCGCCATGGCGCTCGGGAGCGACCTGAGTCTGGTGCGTCGGGAAGAACGTAACGGCGGCGTCCTGATGGGGTTTGAGTAAATGCCCTGCTGTAAAAAACCCTGCATCGTCCCTATCGCCATGGAGCTGTTTCACCCCCTCATCGCAGGCACTTACGCCTCCGAGGTGCGACCGCTGCACCATCACGGCTGGTCGGCGGCGACTATCTGCCCTGGGCGAGACATTATCTTCGTCTGTGGCCAGTACCGCATGATGCTGCGGGTGCACGCGACGCAGGAGGTGGCGCAGCTTGGAGAGCTCGACCTGCCGATGATGCAGAAGCTCACAACCCTTGAGCTTTACGGTGACCAGCCGCATTGGCTGGCTGCGAAATTCAGATAAAGGAGAAAACCCACAATGTTTGAAATCACAATAAAAGAAAAGCGCACGGTCAAAAAAGTAGTTGGTAATGTATGGGCAGTAATTGGCGAGAAAGAAGAAATCCGCGAAATAAGCATGTACGATCCGCGAGATGCCGACGCGCCCAGAACCAGAATCGCACAGGTTTACGGCTACACCCCGGAAATCGAAAAGGCGGTGGACGAGGAACGCGAAGTGCTGAAACAGACCGTCGATGAACTGGACCTGGCCGCCGTGATTAAGGCGATCAATAAGCTGTAACCATGGGCCGTCGCAAACCAAAAAAGGTACTCCCGCAACGACTTTGTAAAGTGTGTGGGGCAAGGCTATCGGTCTCCAACCCAGGCGATGAGTGTTTTTGCCACAGCTCGAAGGTCGAATTTCCAAAAAGGTATATTAAAAAATGACCGACCCCCTCAACGCCAAAGGCCGCACGTTTTCCTGGTCGTACTCGGCAGATGCCGACTACCGCAACTGCCCGTTTCAGTATGCGCATAAACGGTTTTATTGCACAATTGAGTTCCAGGAAACTGAGGCCATTATCTGGGGCAACAGAGTCCACAAAGCCGCGGAACTGGCCCTCAAGTCCATGCCTCACAATGACCCCGAGGCCTTCACTCCGGTCGAGAAGTACGTAGACCTGATGCTGCGCTCCGGCTACACGCCGCATGCTGAGCTGGAGATCGCACTGACCCGAGGGTTGAAGGTGACCAAGTGGTTCGCCAAGGACGCCTGGCTGCGGTGTAAGGTCGATGTAACTCTGCTTGACTTCAAGCGGACGGAGGCTAAGATCTTCGATTTTAAGACGGGAAAGACAATAAAAGACGATGAAGACCAGCTCCGGCTGAGCGGCGCCGCGTTGTCAGTCATGTTCCCGACCATCGAGAAGTTCGAAGGGAAATATATCTGGACCAAGCACCAGCAGGTGACCGGGATCCGACCATTCACCAAGGCCGAGGTGCCAGCCATCTGGCAGGACTTCCTTGCCCGGGCCGCCCGGATGGAGAACGCATGGGCAACGGAGTCATTCCCGCAAAAACCCAATGGGCTGTGCCGTAAATGGTGCCCGGTAACGGTGTGCCCACATTGTGGAGGGGGGAGATAGGAAGTGAATTTGTGGCTCTCTGACTATATCGCAATGGCGAACGACTGCGTTGCTCGGGAGTCCCGGTTGACTGACTGGGAGCGCACGTTTATCGACTCTGTAAAGCATCAGCTTGATACTACTGAGTCCATTTCTCCAAAGCAGGTAGACGTACTCAAGGGTATCTGGGAAAAAGTGACGAGGCGCGGCTGAACGAAATGATCTTCCACGAAGCGATCCGCAAAGCGAAAGAGGGCGAGAAGATCATGCTGATCTACCCCACCCAGTGGGCGGCCGACGCTGACTTCAGGAGCAACCCAGGATTTGATGCGAACATGACGAACCGGTTTTGGAAGTTCGCCTCCGGCGGAGTGCTTGCCTTCCGTGATGCAACTATGGACATGGACCGACTGCGCGGGCTGAGTATTGACATCTGGTTCGTGCATGGCGCGGAGCGGGTCGTGACTCAGGAGTTTTGGGAGGTTGCTGCGGAGGTGTCGAGGAAGTACCGTGACGCCTGAAGGCAAGATAAAAGCCCTCGTTAAGGCCCTGCTCGCCAAGTACGACATCCGCCCGGCGAAGGACGCAGGGACGTTTTCAGAAGCTGCTGGATGGTATTTTATGCCCGGGGGCACCGGGTACGGCACCAAAGGCATCCCGGACATCCTTGGCCACTACCGCTGCAGGTTCTGGGCAATAGAAACAAAAGCACCAGGCAAGGAGCCAACAGGCTTCCAGGCCCTGCAGATAGCAGCGATCCGCTGCTCGGGCGGTGCGGTGTTCGTGGTTGACGGCGAGGAAAGTTTGGAGAAATTTGAAGAGTGGGTAAAAACTGAAGGAGGATAGATTGGTTATGCCAAGGTGTCACAAATTTATCGTTGCCCGCTGCCGTAAATGCAACAAGGTAACAGCTGCTGCTACCGCTGAGGAAAAGAATGACGAAGCCGCAGCAGTTAAAGAAAGCAAAAAATGGCTTAGACGTGGAGACACTGTAGCTTGTGAGTCTGTTTATTCTACTCCACCATTCCCAGAGTGGTGTGAGTGTAATTTTGTGAAAGCTCCAAGTGTTTTGACTGATTGAGTAATGATCCGCACCATCGATAATACGCTCGTCGTCCCAACGACGAACCTGGGCCAGCTCCACGCCCTGTTCCCGGATCTCAAAGAAGCCGAGGTCCATGGGCAGACGTTCTGTGCCATGCCCCATACGCTCGAAGCAGCGCGGGTGTTGAACAACATCGGGCTCAAGGCGCCGTCCCCCATCCGGACCCAGTACGACTGGCCGGGCCGGTACCGGCCGCGGTGGTACCAGATCGATACGGCGGAGTTCTTGACCCTCAATTACCGGGCACATTGCCACAACGCACAGCGTACAGGCAAGACCCTCAGCACCCTCTGGGCCGCCGACTACCTGCAGCGCCTCGGTAAGATCCACCGTACCCTGATCATAGCCCCACTCTCTACCCTCTGGGACGTATGGGAGCAGAACATTTTCGAATCGTTCCCGCTCAGGACCTACGCCATCCTGCATGGCAGTCGGCAGAAACGCCTCGACCTCCTGGCCAAACCGTGCAATTTCTACGTGGTCAACCACCATGGCATCGGCATGCTCGAAGACATCCTCAAAACACGGCCCGACATTGACCATATTGTGGTAGACGAAAGCGCGACTTTTCGCAATGCTCAAGCCAAGACCCTGTTCAAACCTCTCAATCGCGTAGCCAATATGCAGGGTATCCAGCGGTCAGTCTGGGGCCTCACCGGTACTCCAACTCCCAACGAACCCACCGACGCCTTCGCCCAGTGCAAGCTGATCACTCCGGAGAACTACCCGCACGGTCACTTCACCTCGTTCAAGCGGGAGACCATGATCCAGGTGAGCACTTTCAAATGGGTGCCAAAGCGCACCGCGGCAGAGTCCGTTGCCCGCATACTGAAACCGTCGATCCGATTTGAAAGAACTGTTTGCACGGATATGGAGCCGTGTTATATTGACCGTCGCGCTGAGCTGTCCGAGGAGCAGGAGAAGGCGTACCGACAGTTGTTAAGGCAGGCAGTGACGGAGATCCGAGGTTCGACGGTGACAGCGGTTAATGCGGCCGTTCTTGTGTCCAAGCTGGTTCAGTGTAGTTGTGGGGTGGTCATCGCCGCCGACGGCTCCCTGGCCCACATGGACTTCGGTCCCCGGCTCGCAGTGCTTGAAGAACTGATCGAGGAGAACGATGAGAAAGTTATTGTCTTCGTCCCGTTCACCGGGGTCCTGGACGCCCTGGCGGAGAAGCTACGCAAGAAATGGTCGGTGGCGGTTGTGGACGGAGGGGTCTCCGCCGGCCGGCGCACTCAGATATTTCGGGACTTCCGATTGCTGAAGGATCCGCATGTGCTGGTCTGCCATCCTCGGGTCATGGCTCACGGCCTGGACCTGACCACCGCATCGCTTTCTATCTGGTACGCCCCGCACCGCAACGCTGAGGACTACCAACAAGCCAACGCCCGGACGGACGGCAGCCGGCAGAAAGTCAAGATCGACATCGCGCACATCTACGCAACGGCGGAGGAGAAGAGGGCCTATCAGGTCCTGCAAGGCAAAGCCAAGTTTCAGGACATTGTGCTCGAACTGTCAAAGAATGGAGGGGGGTTGTGAGGGCCGCAGGGTTTACCCACGATAACAAAAACAACGCCACAGTGGATTGGTACACCCCAAAATGGGTGTTCGATGCTTTAGGGCTCACCTTCGACTTGGACCCATGCCAGCCTCCTGGAGGAATTTCGTGGATACCTGCGGAGAAATATTATACCGAGGCTGACGATGGGCTTGCACAACCATGGAGTGGCTTGGTATGGTTAAACCCGCCTTATGGCAAACACACAGCTGCGTGGCTTTCAAAGATGCACCAGCACAGAAGAGGCGTTGCTCTCGTATTTGCTCGGACGGATTGCGCGTGGTTTCATGATGTTGTTATTGCAGCAGACGCAATTCTACTCCTTCGTGGGAGAATAAAGTTTGTTGACGGCCTTGGCGCTACTGGGGGAGGGGGCGCTGGAAGTGGATCTATGCTTGTTGGCTGGGGCCAGGACGCAGTAGAAGCTCTTGAGCGAATGAACTCTTTCGGAGTAGTAATAAAATGTCCCGCCCCTAACAAAAATACCTTGACACCGGTCGAGGGATTTGCTACGGTATTATCAAACGGACAAGATTTAATTTGTAAGGGAGGTTACAAGATGAGCAGTCCTTCTGTCGGTAGTACCGACATATTTGACGATCTGTTTGACCCCAACGCCCCGCTCACTGAGCAGGAAAAGGAAGAGTTGCAGGTCCGCGACCCCAAGGAGAAGAAGCCCTGCCCCGAGTGTGGCAAGATGCTGACCTGGACAGCGGACGGAGCCCGCCCCCGGCAGCACAAGTGCGTTGCGAAGCCGGTTCAGGTCGAGCCTGCGGCACCAGTTCCTGCGGAAGCAGGAGGAATCAAGGTGGACGACGTGGTGGCTAGGTATGTCGAGCTTCGTGACTTGGTCGCAGAGAAGAAAAAGGCCTTCGAGGACGAAGTTGCCAGCGTCAAGGACAAGATGGCCATAATGGAGAAGTGGCTGATCGGCAAGCTGGACGCCAACGGCGTCGAGTCCATGCGCACCGTGGCCGGCACCTGCTTCATCGATTGGAAAGACAGCGCAACCGTGGCTGACTGGGATTCGTTCTTCGACTGGGTCTTGGCGTGCAACGCCTATGAGTTCCTGGAACACCGCGTCAGCAAGACCGCAGTCAAGCAGCGCCTCGACGAGGGGGAGACACCTCCTCCTGGGGTTAATTACACAAAGATCAAGGGCGTGAAGGTGCGGAGGTCGTAATGAAATTCACAGCAAAGCCAGTAATACTGTCGAAGACAGCTTTTTGCGTAGACATGGAAAGTTCAATGCCCTCCTACGATCTGCGCCGGGAGTTGGTTGAGCGGTATACCACCGGCGTCGTAGACACCAAGGAAGCAGCGGTTCGCGAAGCACTTATTAAACTTGGGGGGACGCCGCCCCCGGAGAGAACTGAGGACAAAAAGTGCATCGTTCATGGATGCCCCAACCGCAAAAGTGAAGGCAACTTCGTAGGTGATTTGTGCGCACCGTGCCATCAGTTTATTACAACTGGTGAAATTGGCTGTACGAGTAGTTTTCTTGGCGATATACACACCGCTGCTACGCTCTTGCAGAAACATATTATCAAGAGGTCGTGATGAAAACTGCTTGCCCGGTCTGCGAGGGAGGGACAGCGCAGACATACGCAGGGTACTTCGGTAAAGATATGAACGACGCTTGGTGCGCTGCATGCGGCTGGGCAGGTAAAGCATGGGAAACTCAAATTGAGGAGACACCAATGAGTGAGCAGGAAATTGAGAAACGGATTCAGGAAAAAGGTCTGAACGCCCCTCGACTTACGCCGGCAGACATCGATGCAGTGATCGTCAGCGAGACATTCACCGTCCTGCCCAGTGGCAAGGCCATGGTGTGCGAGCTTACGCTGGCCAGTGGCTTCACGGTGCGCGGGGAGAGTGCCTGCGTGTCCAAGGAAAACTTCGACCACGAGATTGGCCAGAAAATCAGCAAGGCTGATGCAAGAAACAAAGTATGGCAGCTTGAGGGGTACCGGCTTCAGTGCGACCTCGCAAGATCCAAATAACAAACTACAAGAAAAAGGAGCAAAACAATGAGTAAGCAAGACCTGGTTGATGCCTACAACAAGCTGAACGAGAAGCACACCTTCACCCCTGGCCAGATCGTAGAGTGGAAACGGGGGATGAAGAATAAACGAGTAGACGGACCGTTCGTCGTGGTTGAGGTACTCAGCGATCCTGTGCTCGGTATGACCGACGAGTCAGGACCACCGTATTTCCGCGAGCCGCTGGACATTTTGCTTGGGCATTGTGACAACGTCGGAGACTTTGTGGTCTACCACTACGACTCTCGGCGCTTCCAGTCGGCAGACTAGTAACTTAACAACACCTCGAAAAGGAGCAAAAACAATGAGCACAGAATTGATGATCCCCAACGCCGCTGATGTTCCGGCCCACATCCGCAACCTCGTAGCCGGCGCCGCTCGGCAGATGAACGAAGACGCTATTGCCGGTATCTCGACCGGCATGCCTCCGCGGGTGAAGTTGTCCGGCAAGCAGTTCACCATCGTTGACGGCAATGCCAACGAGATCCCGTTCCCGCCAGCCCAGATGGTGCAGATGTCCCAGGACGGCGCCGTCGGTATGCCGGTTATTTTCCTCAAGGCACGCAAGGCCTACCACAAGCAGTGGTTCGCCACCGCCTTTAACCCAAACGCCGAGGCCCAGGCCCCGGACTGTTACTCGCTGGATGGTGAGCGGCCTGATCCGCACTCCCTGGCCAAACAGTCAGACTCCTGTGCCGCCTGCAAGCAGAACGCCTTCGGCTCCGGCAAGGACCAGCAGGGCAACGCCACTGCCGGCAAGGCCTGCACCGACAACAAGATCATGGCTGCGTTTGTCCCCGGCTTCGGGGTAAACCAGTTCAAGATCCCGCCGGCCAGTCTGAAGAATTTCGCCCTTTACGTGAAGCAGCTGTCCGCCGCCAACCTGCCGCTCAACATGGTCAAGACCCTGGTCGGCTTCGATCTGAAGTCTACTTACCCGGTGCTCACCTTCGCTTACGGCGGGGTGCTGGGCGAGGCGGCCATTGGCAAGATCATGGAGCTGGTGGACTCCCCGGAGACTGAGGAGATCATTACGCCTTCGTTTGTTGCTCCGGCGACGAAGGCCCCTGCTCAGGAAGTAGCTCCGGCTGCACAGGCAGCTCCGGCAACGACCGGGCGTGGGAAGAAGGCTCCGGCCCCTGCACAGCAGGCCGCCCCGGCTGCCGAGATAGTCAACGACGACATGGGCCTGGGCCTCGGTGATATGAAGACCGCCACCGCTGCTGCTGTACAGCAGGCTGCTCCCGCTCCGTCCGCTGCGGAAGTATCTGACGCCGACCTCCGGGCCGCGCTTGGGCTGTAAGCCGCATCTCTACGAACTGCGGCAATACTCTAATCCTTCTCCCCCCGGCTCTGTCGGGGGGAGTTTACTGAGGGGGCGACTGTGGACAACGAAATGAAAGAGAAGGTGGCCTACATCTTCGCGGCACTGGAAAAAGCAGAGGTGTCTATCTTGGACTTCTCAAGAGTGACAACCATCTCCCGCGAGACGTTCTACCGCTGGAAGAACGGCGGGGCAGCCAAGGACCAGATCAGGCTGAACATGGCGTACACCGCCGCGCTCAGACTTGAGAAGGCCTGCCGACTGGGCAAGTTACCGCTGGTTGACAAGCTGAAAAAAGAGCAGAGGTATATCCGGATACGCAGTATCATCCGCGAAATGTCGGCGAAGTAGTAGTTCTGACCGGACAGGACTACTATGTTTCTCTCACGGCTCCTTCCCAGCCAAGGGCTGTACTGTGTTGCTCTGCTCCTCGAAGGCGGAACATTCCGCCATTTTTGGTACGAGGACCTGCCTGCCGCACAGCAACAGATTACAACTCTTGATACCGCTGGGCACACGGTCTATATCGCGCAGGCTACCTTCGACGCTGCCAAGATCGCAGCGGCCAAGGCGCACAATAAGCAACTGCCTCCCGGCGCACCGAAGAAAGATCGCATGAAAATCAGGGGCCAGGCCAACGCCGCCCTGCTCAAGAATTTCTTCCTCGACATCGACTGCGGCGAAAAGTGGCCGATCAAAAAGCAGGAAGATGGCTGCCTGTTGCTCACCAAGTTCGTCCGGGAAGTCGGCCTGCCAATGCCGGCAGTGGTCAACTCGGGCAATGGACTCTACGCTCACTGGATCCTGAGCGAGCCGGTCCCGGCCGATAAGTGGCGCACGGTCGCCTTCCTACTCAAGCAGGTCGTAGCCCAGTACGCCCCGGCGCTCGGAGGGGACGCATCCCGGACCTCGGACTCCGCCTCGGTACTGCGCCCCCCGGGGGTGCGCAACCGCAAGCCGGGCCGGCCGGAGAAGCCGGTACTTATTATCCACGATCCCGGCGTGGACGTGGACTTCTTGGAGTTCGCCGCGGTGCTCGGTCGGGCGGCGAAGAAGAAAGGCCTTAACGTCCAGGCGGTGCAGGCCCCTCGTCCGGCGAAGGACATCAACGCCGACTTCCTCCTGCCGGACCAGGCCACCAGCGACCCCAACAAAATCGCTGACCGCTGCGCTCAGCTTGCCAAGATGCGCACCAGTGGCGGAGACATCTCTGAGCCTCTGTGGTACGCATGCCTGGGGCTGCTCAGTTTCTGCCTTAACGGAGAGCAGGTCGCGCACGAGTGGTCGAAGGGATACAGCGGCTACAGCCATGCAGAGACAGAGGCCAAGATCGAGCAGTGGCGGGGCACCGGCATGGGGCCGACGACCTGTGCTAAGTTCGGCAGTGAGAACGCTGCCGGCTGCATCGGCTGCGCTCGGAACGGCAAGATTAAAAGCCCTATTGTCCTCGGTCGCCCCGACCCGGTTGCCAAGCCGGCGGACAACGGAGAGTGCGCTCCCCCTGACGGGTTCAGACGGGCGGCAGACGGGCTGTTTCATGAAGAGGAGGGGATATGGTTCAAGTTCTACGATCAGGACCTCTATCCGTCCTGCCTGGCCTGGGATGAGTCACTCGGTTATGAGGTCATGACCCTCAAGCACTGTCTACCCTACGAGGGCATGCTGGAGTGTACGGTGCGGTCCTCGCTGACCAACGACCCCAAGACCCTGCTGTCCATATTGTCCGACAACCATATTAAGGTGGTCGGGGTGAAGGAGAAAAAGTGCATGGTTGCCTATCTTGAATCCTACCAGTCGAAGCTGCAGCGCCAGAGGCGGATGACGACCCTGCTTTGCCAGATGGGGTGGAAGACCGGGCGCAACGGCGCGCCGATGTTCGTTCTGGGCCGCAAGATATTCCATGCCGACGGCCAGGTGGAGGACGCATCCATGGCTCGCAATGTCCCCTCGGCGGCGACGGCGTTCAAGTCCATGGGCACCTTAGAGCGATGGTCCGAGGCTACGCGGATCCTCGCCCGCCCCGGGATGGAGCAGTTCGCCTTCGCCCTGCTGGCCGGCGGGTTCGGCGCGCCACTCATGAAGTTCTCCGGGTTCGCCGGTGCCCTGCTCTCCCTGGTCGGGGAGTCCGGCGTGGGTAAGACCCTCATGCTCCGGTTCATCACCTCGATTTGGGGTTACCATAACGATCTGATCATGCTCCGCGACGATACCAAGAACGCCATGGTCTCCCGGCTCGGGGTGTACGGCAATCTGCCCTTCGTCGTGGACGAAGTGACGAACATCGACGGCAAGGAGCTGTCTGATTTCGTCTACAAAATCACCCAGGGCCGGGACAAGAACCGGCTGACCAAGAACTCGGAGGAGAAGCGGCACGTCAATAACTGGCACACTATCGGCGTGGCGACGAGCAACACGTCCTTAGTTGACAAGCTGTCCGGGTCCAAGATGGACGCCTCAGCGGAGCTGAACCGGGTCTTCGAGTACACTGTTGACAGGCACCCTGAGCTGGAGGGGCAGGTGGCCACGGACTTGTTCTGGACCTTGGACGAGAACTACGGCCATGCCGGCGAGATTTATGCCAAGTGGCTGGTGGAGAACGAGGCGACTATCAAGGCACAGTTGCAGATAGTGAAAGAGGAAATTGACAAGAAGCTCGGAATCACTGGGGAGGAGCGATTCTGGAGCGCGGTCGTGGCGGTGGCTGCATACGGCGGATTGGTGGCTGAGAAACTGGGGTTAATCCGGTTCCCGGTCCAGCCGGTTCTCCGCTGGGCAGCCATCGCCACAAAGACCATGCGCGACATCAAGATGGACCTGCAGGGCGACTCCCTCGGGGTGCTGGGCCAGATCATCGACAGCCTGGTCGCCAACCGGGTGCTGGTCAAGGGCCATGCCAATGCAAAGGAGGGCTGTCTGGTCCTGGAGGCCCCCCGCGGCCCGCTGCATGTCCGCTACGAAGTGGACAAGCAGCGCATGTTCATCTCTCGGAACAAGGTCAAGGAGATCATTGGTAAGGGATACGGCAGCTACACCAACATCAAGACACATCTGGAGAAACTTGGGGTGCTGGTCCATGCCAACGTCCGCAAGGCTCTCGGGGCCGGGACGTTTTACGGAGGCGCCCAGCAACCATGCTGGGAGATCGACATGCGCCACCCGCAGCTCACTCAGGGGCTGCATGAATGGGCACAGATCGCAGAGAAAATGACCTCGCACCCGATGGTGCCGCAGGGGAAAGGAGGGGGGGAATGAACCACAACAATGAGGTGGCAAAATGAAAATCATAAAACCATCAGTTGAGTTTCTGGGCGCAGTGCCGACGGACTACGAAGGTGCTGTCAAGTTTATTGAACGAGCGGGCCGAACCTGCTACAAATCGGAGGACAAGATCACCCCGGACAGCGCCGAGAAGTTCGTCAAGAAACTGATCAGCGCCGGCCACCTCGCCATGGCGGAGCACTCGAATTTTGTGGTGCGGACTGATTATTATGAGAACATGGACGTACTTCCGCCGCACATCAGCCAGTACGCCCTCGGGAAGTTTTTGTCTATACTGGGCGTAGGCCGAGTGGAGTCATATTTTCAAACTGCGGTGCGCCCCGTCGGCGCATCCTGACTTCGTTCGCCTGGCGGTGGATCTCCGCCGGCAGTTCGAGGAGGCGGGGGTGTTATGAGTAATTTTATTAATTCAGTAGCAGCAAAACTTACCGGCAGGCAGTATGCAATTCTTACCCCAGTTCCATTACTCGATGTTTCGGAGAAGGTAGTAGAAATTAATACTCCTACCCGGGCTCTCGAATACGATATAAGCGTGACTTGGGGGGTTACTGTGCATTGTCTTCCAGAAAATTTACCTGAGATGAAACGAAATATTGTTGCTGAGCTTCGCGACGATATTTATGGAGAGTTTCGCCACAAGATGCTCCTTCTTGAGCGGGCTATCTACGAACATGAAAACCGTGAAGCTATAGAACAGCTCAGGGATATACTGAGAGAAATTTACCAATAAAAGGAGGAATCGTGAACGTAGAACTCGGATACGAACCACTGGCCAACGTCCTGCAGGAGGCCCTTGCGCAAGCAGCAACGGGGAAAGGAAAGGAACGCCATGCCAACGGCAAACCCATCCTTGAACAACCTATCATGGTAAAGTCCAGAGAGAGCGGACCCGGCGGCCCGTTCTTTCAAGCAAGCAAGAAGCTCCTCGAAGCACTAAACTGCCTGGACGATGAACGCGCCATCCGCGACCTGCTCGGTGCCATCAACTACACGGCAGCCATGGTACTACTCAGGAGGGAGGGGCAGGAGAAGTACCTGCGGGAGAATGCGGCGGGGCAGGTGTACGCAGGGATACTTCCTACTGGTTACTGCTGCGAAAATGGTATTGGTAAACCTGGCGGTGTGTGCGACGCATGCGCCAAGACCAGCGCTGACTACCAAGCGGCGATGTTCTCTCCAAAAGCGGAGGATAAGCCCGCTGGTTCATTAGACGATGACCATCCTTTATGGTGCGTCAACGAACAGATCAAAGACATCCTCGACGGCCTCGGAGCAACAACAGACCACAAGGGAGTACGCAACTTCTTACTTTCCACAGGGCTGCCAGAGGGGACGGTTCACCGAATGCATGTTGCACTCGTAGCTCTCGGGTCGCTTTCGCACACAGATCCGCCAAAGGCAGATGATAAACCGACGCATTCTTGGGGGCATGTACCTCCCTCGGACGCTGATGACGAGCCCGTTCTGTGTGCGCATTTACGGACAAAGAGCGTAGACCCTGAAACAAACCACGGCTGGATGATACAATGCCATGACTGCGGAGCACCTTTGCGGCTCATGAAGGGAAAGCGAACCGACACCGTAGACAACAAGCAGCCTGCTACAGGCAAAGCCTGGTATGGTCCGGGTGGTGCGTTAGTAACGGATAGCCCTCTCGGCAGCATCACGCAGGAACTTACTCCAGAAGCTGCCAACTATTACGGCGCACCGTACTTGATCGCTGAGACAGTATCAAGAATCGCAGCACGGACAATCGCTACAGCGCTCCATCTGGACTACCAAGCATCAAAGGGAGAATAACCATGGGAATGTTTGACACCGTAATGGTTCCGTGCCCACGATGCGGGAGAGAAGCTGAGTTCCAGAGCAAGGGTGGGGAGTGCTTACTCAGGGAGTATGGCCTCGAAACGTGTCCGAAGGACGTTCTCTCGGATGTGAACCGGCATGCTCCTGCCAAGTGCGAGAGTTGCGGGACCTTGTTCGAGGTAGGTTTTTTCCCGCGAAGCGTCGCAGTTACAGATAACTCGGAATCTCGTACTGAGCAGCAACCTGACGATCTCTGAGCCCGGCGTCCCCTATCTCCCCAGAGATAATTTTACGCACCGAGCCTTTGATGTCCCCGCCCTTGATGGAGTAGCGCGGCATCCGGGAGTTGAACCGCAGCACAGCCTGCATGGCTTCCCGGGTGTCGCCTTCCAAGATCCCCCTCGCCGCATCGCGGATGATCCGCCCCCGCCGCTCAGAGATCAGAGTGGACATTTTGTTCAAACTGCGCTCCGCCGCCTGTGCCCGGGACACTTCCTCCGGGTTGAACCCCAGCGCCGCCAGGAATAGCTCATCTACGCCGATGGCGTCCTCGGACAACAGCCGTTTACCCGAACTGGTCTTCAGCCCCTCGGTGCCCAAGCGGATTGCCTTCAGAGCGTCCCTGATCGGTTTGGGCGTTGCAACCTCAAGGCCCTTCATGTAGTTGCCCTTGTTGACGATCTCGTCGTACCCTTGGAACCCGGACTGTCCGACCGAGGCGACCGGGCCGAGCAGGCTGGTGGCCCACCAAGTGAACAGCTTCGCACCGTGGTACCCGGGCGGCGGAGTCTGCTGCATTCCGAACATATCACCCATGCCGACCCGGCGAGAGAGGTCGGCGCCGACGAGGTAGGGTACGCCGGTGGTCAGCACGTTGCCCAAGGTCTCGCCGAAGTTATCCCGTAACCAGTTGCGCCACATCAGCTCGCTGTCGATGGGCTCGTCGTCGTCACCCAGCAGGGCGTTGGAGAGCGCGAAGATCACCCCGGCCAGGGGCAGTCCGAGTGTCCCGCCCAGGGCGCCGGTCATGCCGAGGATCCCGATCAGTTCTTTCCGGGCCGCCGACTTCATCTCCGGCGTTTCCCCTCGAACCGAGTTGTTGAACAGCGACATCAGCCTGATGATGGTCATGATCCGGTAGTGCTGGAACTGGAGCAGAACCCGGGCCGCCCCGCCCTGCAACGCCGAGCCCTTGTGCTCCTTGGCATAGGAGTAGAGAGTGTCATTGACCACCGAGGCCACGTCGTCCATCGCCTCGAAGAAATCCTTCTTCTCCTGCGTAGCCAGGTCCATGGTGCCGAGCACCGCTGCTTTGCGGGAGGCCAGCTCCGAGAGCTGCATGGGCAGCATGGCGTAGCGGAAGGCCTTGCTCATCAGTCCGTTGGGGTCCTTGCCCTGAGTCAGCTCGTAGGCCTCATGCGCCGCCGAGATGTCGAGCAGGTTGCGAGCGTTCGCTTCTCGGAGGGCGAGGAGCTGCTTCTGAGAGGGGGTCAGTTTGGCAATCCATTCGAGTTTCTCCTCTCTGGTAAAGAGGTCGTCTCCAAGATTCTTATTAAGCCCTTGCGGCGGGCGGCCGTCTTCCCTCGGTGCTCGATCCTTCTCAGTGACCACGGCATGCAGCCGGTCGAATACGTCGTTGACTGCATCATCGGCAAAGATCGCCTTGATTGTGAAATCCTTAGAGAACGCCGCCTTGGTCCCGGCGGCCAGGGCCTTGGTCACCGCACGTAGCCCGAGCTTGCCGAACTTGACCGCCATGTTGGGGTAGGTGATCACCGCCAACTGGCTCATCTGCACCAGGGCGATGGAGGGCGAGGTCATGTAGTAAGCAGTGCCTAGCTTGCCAAGGCCCGAAGCAACCGGACCGACCCGAGCTTCCCTGATTGCCTGCACCCGGCCGCGCAGATCGTTCAGGATATTCTGCTGCATGGTTACATCGGCACCGCCGGCGGCCTTGGCCTCCTTGATGTCCTCAGTCATACTCTTGAGCGTAGCCTCGATCTTACGGCCCTGCTCGGTCCAAGCGATATTGCTGGCATGCCGGGACATATAATCCAAGTAGCTGCGCATCATGTCTTCCGAGAACCCACGCACGTTCTTGCGGCGCAGTGAGTTCTTGAGCGCGGAGGTCTCCGGCTGCCAGCGCAGCCAGATCTGGTTCATGTCATTGACAACATCCTGAGTGTCTGCAAGCGCGGCGGCCATGGCAGCATCGTCCTTCGGGTCCACCCCCTTCATTTTCTCCGCCTCAACCGCGGCCATAAGCTGCGACATCAGCTCCCGCGGGATGGCGGTCTCCTGCCGAGTCCGTTTGTCCTTGGTCCCCTCAGTTATTGCCTCAGCGGGTATGCCGTCCTCGATCAGTTGCTCGCGGTCCAGCCGGCGCAGCTTGGTGGTGGCATAGTGCTTGACCACCTTGGTCCCGTCCTTCTCGGTGAAGGAGAGAGTGAAGTCACCGACGCGGGCGAGGGGCCAGTAGGCACCCTGCAGTTCGCTGAAGGTAGCGTTGAACCGGGCCATGAGCTGCTGGCGTAGAGCGGCGTTGCCGACCGATGCCTGCTCGATGAAGGACAGCAGGTTGTTCTTCTCCCGCTCTCGGACCCGGTGCAGGTCGTCCACCATGGCCTCGTAGGCAGTCTTCATCGCGTCGGTGCCCAGGGCCTCATAAGCGTCCCGGGCCTGCTTGTAGGCCTCGTGCAGCTTCAGGCCGGTGGCCTCGTCCATCTTGGCCCGTTTCCACGCGACGTTGGCCAGCTTGAGCCGTTCCCCGGCAGTGCCGGTCTTCGGCACCCAGTCCTGCTCCATCAAGGGTTTCCAAGGGGTCATTCGGTTGAACGAGGAGATGCCGATGGCGTAGTTGAGCACTTTCTCCCCGACTCCGTCCTTGGCCAGGGCAAGGGCCTCGTCATGCAGCTCCTTCGACTTGTTGACAATGTCGTTCTTAACAGCGACCACGCGGTCGATGTGCCGGGCGAACTCAGCCACCTGCGGGAACTTCTTACCGAAGGTCTGGACCAGGGTGAGCAGCGGGGTGACGGACAGCCACTGCGGAGCATACTGCACGTACAGATCATGCAGCCGGGACTTCGGATTGGCGAGTGAGGAGGCGGCTTCTTTTACCTTTTTTCGCCCGAGATCGAGGGCGTCGTCGGCGATGGAGAACATCGGGTAGCTTGCCGGGGTCTTGTCGGTGAGGGGGAGGTAGGGGAGGGCCTGCGTTTTATAGAACCGCCCCTCGGCCTTTGCGTCCTTCTGCGCCTGCGTTACTGGCGCAGTTGCAATCTCCGCTTCCCCCATCTTCCCCTTGCCGTAAGCCTCCAGCATCCGGGGGAGGTCTTGGTCGTAGAGCTTGACAAGGCCGGTGCTTGTTATTTTCAGGTCGAGGCCAGCCATCCGGCTCCACCCGGAGTTTAACTTTTCACCTGAATCGTTGATTATTTTTTTGGCCAGTTCCTTTCCAACGACTCCCTCCAACGCCTCAGCGGCAAATGGGCCGCCAATGCCTTCTTCGTCCCCAGTGCCACGGCCAGGGCGTAGCACCTCTATGTCGTACCGACCATCTGGACGTTTGTAGTAGTCCACTCGATCCACCTGTTTACTCAGATCATACCTATCCGCCTGAGTCTCCCCGGCGCTCATCCCCGGCTTCGTCGCAAACCCTACCCCGTCAAGCCCCTGCTCCTTGGCATAGGCGAGGATACGCTTGACTGCGAGTTGTCGCCAATTTTCAACAAGGTAGGCAGGCATCTTGGCCTGATTGTCTTTGCTCGGCCCCTGCATCTCCTCAATTCTTAAAATGCGCTTGCCGTCTGCCGTGGTCACGGTGTTGAAGCGGATGCGGACTATGGGGTTCTTGATGTCGTTGTACTGGGAGTGGCCATCTTGCCATTCGCCACGTTCTTGCAGCATGTAGGCGGGGGACGCCTCTCGGTAAGCCTCTTCAACGAGTTTTCGTTGGTAAGCATTTAGCTTCGCCCACGATGTTCCTAAGTCTGCGTAGTCTTTGGCGTACTGTCCAGACTCGTAATACTCTTTACCGTTTTTGAAGGGCGGAACTTCAGCCTTTTTGGACGGAGCCGTAACAAACATCTCCCTGTAGCTCCCCTCATCCGCCCCCGGTTCGGTGTACTGGGAGAAGTGGGTTACGTCCGCACGGTCCTCATCAAGATCGTTGCGGTACATCTGCTTTGCAGCGCGGAGAGCTTCCTCCTTCGTCGTCACGTCTGGGATTTCAAAGAGCGGTACTCCCCTGTCCACAGCGAGCCACTCTCGCCCTTCGCTGAACCACCCTGCCGTTTCCGGGAATCTGCGTACCGCCTCAGATTGGCGCATCACCTCAAATTGCGGCTCCCCCAACAACACATCCTCAAGCTCAATCGCGTTGGCCTGCACGAAGTTCATCAGCTCTTCACGGCTCACCTTGTCGGTCGGTTTCTTCCCGGCGAGAAATTCAGGAAGGCCCACAGCATCCATCTCGATCTTCTTCACGCCCTGTTTCAGAAGGAAGGGATCGACGGACTGCGCCTTCATGCCTTGGAAGGCTGAGGTTGCAACGGATTCCAATTTTGAGAAAATAGCTTTGGCAGCAGCCTGCGCCGCAAACCGAATATCCGTAGGTTCCATGCCAATGAACGCCTCGGCCCCGCCATACTGTGCCATGGCCTTGACCGCGACATCGCGCATCTTCTGGACATCGATGAAGAACTGATAGGATTGGAAGTTCTTCTGCTGCTTGAGGGCCGCTATCAGTTTGTTGAGGAAGGTAACGACGTAGGTGGACATCCGCTTGAACAGCGACGGACGCTCGGTGGCGAGCTGTTCCCAGAACACCGGATCGGAGAAGGCGTCGCCCATGAAGTCGGCGATCATCTCTTCGTAGACATCCTCCTTGGTGATCTCCCGGTCCTGGAAATACTTGTTCTGCTCCAGCTTCTTGCGGTACGCCTCGAAGGCGTTGATCTTGAGGTTCTTATCTACCGCGGCGGCGCGGAGCATGTTGTACAGCCCGGCCCGCTCTTCCTTCATGGCATGCAGGATCTCGTGGCCAAGGATGGTCGTGGGTGAGAACCCAGACTGAGTGTTGATGTAGATGGTCTTCGGGTCGTTCTTGTCTATAAAGCCGTTCGGAAGTAGTGCCGCCGGATCGGATGACGCGAAGAACACAACTCGCCGACCGAACGCGGAAGCGATCCGATCAACCGCAGACTGCACAATCCCCGCAACTTTACGCGGTGTGATGGTGCTACCTTCTTGCGCACCGGTCTTGGTGCGAACGAGTACCTTACGCAGTACAGGAATCGCAGCTTTCGCTTCTTCACTGGTATCCTCCCCGAAGTCGTAATTCTTGAAGTCACGACTATTGTAACTCCCTTCATTTACAGAATACTGCGACTCGGAGGATTTGTCAACTGCGTTACTGATATTCGTGAAGGCCTCTTCCTGCCCCTTGACCGGCGTAATGTCCTCGGCGGAGACGACCCCGCTCTCTCCGGTCTGGGTATTGACCACTGTGTAGAACTCTTCACCCGGCAGGTCACCGGGCTGGGCCGGCTCCTTGCGCACCACCTCAACCACCTGCGGCCCGCCGCCGGTACCGGTGAACCTGACCTTGACCCCAGTTGTTTTAGGGGCGGTTGGCTTCTCCTTCGGCGGTTTGGGCGGCTTGGCGAGGTTGCTCTCTTGCTTCTGGAAAGCGGCATAGTCGGCCTGAGCCGCTGCGATATCCTCGGCGGTGGCCTCTTGCTCAGCTACCTCTTGCGCACCTTTGCGCACAACGGTGAACCTGTCTTTGTTTTTCTGGATCTCGTAGCTTCCTTCAGCCAGTTTGAACCGCTTCACCGCGGACTCCGCTGCTCGCTGAGTGGCGAATGGCTTGCCGTCCGAACGGACAATGGGCGGCGGTACGGCGCCCGGGACCTCGGGCTGGTATGAATTGAGCAGGGCCTCCTCCGGTGTCTGCTCCTGCGGCACCTGTGCTGTCTCCCTTCCCGGGAAGTCTCGGCGCTGGCCAGTGCGGTTGCGTTCCTGGTTGTAGGCCAGCGACTCGCGCTTGAACTCCTGGGCCTCTGCCTCTTCCTGACTGACGGTGGCCGGCCCAGTCCTGCCTGCGTAGTCCGGCCGGGCGACGGTGGGCTCGTAGGTACTGAGCGGCGCCTCGGCCAGCGGAGTGCCCTCGGGAGTTACAGCGCCAGTGGTGGCCGCTGCCCGGCGAAGACCTTGCTCATTGCGCAACTGATTGACTGTCCGGGCTTCCCTCCCAAAGCTGAGGGCCTCTGCCTCTTCCTGACTGACGGTGGCCGGCCCGGTCCTGCCGGCGTAGTCCGGCCGGGCGACGGTGGGTTGATACCTGGAAAGCTCAGTCTCTGGCGAGAGCTCCGTCATCATGTCAGTGCGTCCGGCAGCCGAGCGGCGGAGCCCAACCTGATTGCGCTCCTGGTTGTAGGCCAGGGCCTCGCGACCAAAAGCCTGCGCTTCTGCATCCTCCTGCCCTACCTCGGCTGGCCCGGTCGTCCGAGCAAACCCAGCCCCTCGCTCCCCGTACCTCTGCTCCCGGGTCAGGGTATCGATGGCGCCGCCGTCGGCCAGGTGCGCGGCCAGAGTCTCGACTGGCATGGAGAACGGCAGCTCCTGCCCTCTGGCAATCGTCGCAACCCCGCCTTCGACAGAGATGTCCGCCCCCTCGATCAGGTTCGCCAGGGTGCGCTGTTGGATAGTATCTTTGGTCTTCTGGGACCGGTACGACACTCCACCCACCCCGCCGCCGATCACACCACCACCGATGGCGCCCATAGCCCCGCCGAATACAGTCTCCTCAATATTCTCAGGAGTGCGAGGGTCTTGGTACGAGGCCAACTGCTCGACAGGATTCTGGACGATCTCCTCCGCCCCTTCGATGGCGGCTCCGGACGCAAGTCCTTTACCCACGGCTCCGAGCCGGGAGGATCCAGAGAACATCTTGGCCAGCCTGGCCCTGCCCTCCTTGGTCAGCACAGCAGCGCCCCAGTTCTGCGGGCCAAACCTCTGCTCAATGAAGCCTACCGTCCCGGCGCCCAGAGCGGCAACGGCCTTGTCTTTGGCTGAGGTCTGCGCCTCCGGACTGTCTACGATCTGTTTATCCCTGATGCCACCGTAGGACGGCAGGGCGGCGATGGCTGTCGGCCCGAGCCAGGAGATGAGCTGCCCAACCCCGGCGACCACCGGTGCAGCCACGCCAGTAGCCGGCGATAAGGCGGTGATGCCCTGCCCCAGAGCACGAAGCCCGATGATCCCAGCCATGGACGCGACGGCGTTGCCGGTTGCCTCGGTAACGGCAGTGAGTGGTTTTTCCGGAATATCGGAAAGTTTCTGGACCTCAGTCGGATTAGCCTCGATGACCTCCCGCCCGTACTGGGTGACGGCGTTGTCCTGCCCTACGCCTGGAACGATGTCGGCGGCAAGCTGCCCCGCACCTTGAACACCCTGGCCGACAGTCCGCTTCACCGACGCGACGAACCCGCCGCGCTTCTCACTCAGGGGGCGGAGGCCGGTGGGGGCAGTGTTCACCAAGTCATCAAAGGAGCCGGTCATGGCCTGGGCCTCGGTCGGCTGGGAAGCGTTCAGCAGCTCATCGAACGTCGCCATTTACTTTTTCCTCATCTCGGCAATCTTGGCACGGATCTCTTCAGGAGTTACATCTTTCCAGTTCCCAAAGGAAGTTCGCAGCGCAGTCTGCTGCTCCGGAGTCAGAGCACCAAGCTCAGCTTGAAGTGGGCTCACCGCCCCAGCCAAGTCAGCACCGCCGCGAAGCACTCGCAGCCCGCCGGGGGCGGAGGGGTCAACCACCGAGGCGTAAGGAACCTGCCGGATGCCTTCACTGGTCATCTCATCCAGCTCGCCGAGGTGGACCTTTGCCGCCTGCTCCCGGGACTTGCCAGTCAGGAGCTGATACTCTTCGCGGAGCTGGGCCTTCGCCGTCGGATTAGTCTCCGCCTGGTAGCGGTTGAACAGGTCCGTCTCGGCCTTGGCCTGGTCGGCCTGGGTTTGGTACAACGCCCTCTGCGCACCAGTCTGAGCATTGAGCGCCGCATCGCGCTCCGCAGCCTGAGCACGAAGCCCGGTCGCATCGGCGGCGGTGAAGTCCTGCCCGCGCATGGTCACGTCCTGCCCTCGGGCCGTGAGAGCGGCCTGCTGCTCCTGGTTGGCGATGTTGGCGTAGGTGCGATCCCGCCGAGTGCGCAGCCCTTGGACCAGAAGATCACCGAAGGTGTCGCCCATCGGCTCCGAAGCCACACTGGATGCAGGCACAGTGGGAACACCGCCTCCGGAGGTACCGGCAACGGTCATGCGACTGGTGTTGTAGACCGGAGCGAAGAACTTGTCCGCATCCGCAGCGGTTCCTTCGAAGTTATACTGCCCTCGCGCCCCTGCTGTTTGGCGTAGTCCTTGCGGCTGGGCAGTAAACGGCTGCCCGGTGCGCGGCCGGTTCATGCCAATATTCTGCCCGTCGAACCACACCTTGCGCCCAGTGGACTGATCAAGGATAAAGCCAGTACCTGGGGCGGCGCCAGTGTCAAGCGGCATCTGCTGATCAGTCTCGCCTAGCCTGCCGGACATGAGTCGGAGCGATGTCGCAGGTGCCTCAGTAGCAACAGGCTGCGCCACCAAAGGGGCAGGAGCTGCGGCGGATGCTGGCGCAAGGCGCATCCCTCGGATCGACGCCCGTTCTTCCGGGCCGGATGCCGCCACCGGGGCATCTACTGGGCGCGGGGCTAGAGGATCCTTGTTCTCTTTGGCGTTCGCCCGCATGTCTCCGATAAAGTCGAGCCAGGTCCGGTTTGCATAAGGGTCGTTTGCTCTCAATGCCATCGTTCACACCTCCAATGTAACTTCAGTATACACTGTCGAAAATTAATTGTCCATTACTCGAAGGCGCTGACCCCGGTACTGACGATGCTGTTCAGGCTCGACAACGCTGCCGAGGCGGTCCGGGCGAAAACATCCGCAGCAGCGGCCAGGGCCTGCACGTCCACCTGGCTGTTCTTGGTGGCGTTGTCCCGACGATGCGTGTAGATGCCGTCCCTGGACCCCAGCTCGGCCAGCTTGCTTGACAAGATCATCCGGTCGCGGCTCTGCCGGGCCTCGTACCAGTTAGCGGCTGCGCTCATCATCCGGGCCTTGGCGTCGGTGTTCAACTCAGCATAGCTCTTGGCCGCCGCCGGCATAATGGCCACCGCCCTGATATAATCTGCCGCCGCCTGCATCGCTGAGAACCGAGACTTGAGCGCCTCACCTACGGCGAACTTCATCGTGTCGATCTCGATCTCAAATTCCTTGGCCGCGAGCGATGTGGAGGACGCCCCGTTGGCCGCCAGGTTGGCGAAGTCAACTTCCTCTATTTTCTTCAGCATGGACCCGGCCGGCATTACATAGCCCTTAGCCCCGTAGCCAGTAACAATCTGCGCTTTTTTCGTGCGCCCCTCGGTGGCCAGGCGGTCCCGGTTGCGTTGCCATACCTGAGCAGCGACATCCGTATTGATCCCGGTCCCGCCGTTGGTGATCGTGTCAATCAGCCAGGCGGTGGCCTCATCGAAGGCATCGGAGTCCAGCGGGTAGTAGGTATTGAAGAAGTCCGCCAACTGCCCGGACAGCAGGGCGATCAACTCATCCAGCTCGGCACGATAATCGATCCGCGTATCTGCGACATCCGGGATCTCAGGTTCCACTGCGGCCGGCGTGAACCCAGAGAGCGAGTCCGGCGGTGCCAGCCAGAACCCTGCGTTGGAGGCGATCAGGTCGTCCGCGGCGTCCGAGGCGGCTTCGGTGTTAGCCGTCGCCGTGGTCAGGGCGTTGGCGATGATCGTGTTGATAAAGTCAGATGCGGTGGACATTACAACCTCCTGGATAATTTAGCCGGGTAGAATGTAACCCCGTCAAGATCAAGCTCCCCGGTCCCGATCAGCTCAAGCCGCCAGTCCCAGCCCTGCACATCCGGCGGTACCTTCGCCCGCCAGCCGGTCTCCCCCCGTCGGCATGCTTCGATCAGGTAGGTGGTCGTGTCTCCGGCGGTAGTGACTCGCAGGTACGTAGCATCCGTCGTGTCAGACATCCCTATATGGACATTAAGCACTTTCTTCCGGCCCGGGACACCGAGATCATTGGTGCCGAAGTCGATGTAAGTCCCGATGTCCTCACCAACGTCCTGGGTCCCCTCCAGCAGGTAGATGCCGTCCTCAGCGATGCCGTAGAAATAGCCGTCTCGCTCGAAGAAGTCGTTGAACCCATACTGCTCATATTGGCTGGAGGCTCCGGTGTCCATGTTCACGCACCACACCTGCCCGGAGTCGTCCATGGACGGTCGGCCGGACAGAGTGATCAGACTGCGCGACCAGCCAAGCACATCGGAGAGCATGCTGAGACTGAAGGTGCCAAGGAACGAGAAGACGCTCGACCCCTCCATATTAGAGACCATTTCCAGCGCAACCTCGCGGGTCATGGTCATGACTGATGTGATGGTGCCTTCCGAGGTAATGACAAGAACCAGCTCGGACTGCAGTGAGGTGGCGTCCACCGCGTAGAGATGCTCTGTCATGAACCACTGACCTGGGTACCCGCTGTGTCCGAGACTGCCAAGGGCGCCGAGGTTCTGATCATCACTGGACACGCCGTACCGGTAGTCAGCTCCGAGGGAGCCCAGGGCGGAGAGGTCCGCATCGCCAGTCATGATGTGGGTGCAGACCATGTGGCCAGCGGAGACGAGCGGCTGGATATTGCCATAACCGGTAACCGCGGTAGCGGGAACGTAGGACCCTCCACGCGCTTCCGTAGTGAGTGCAGAGAGTTCGGCATAGCCGGTTTTGTACTCATAGTCAGATCCAATGCTTGTCAGAGCTGAAAGCTCTACAGAGCCGCCGTCTGCCCGCTTTGCGTAGGCGTACAGCTCCCCTTCGCCAGAGAACGTAACCTCCCCTGGCAGCCCGGGTACGGACAGGGTGCCGTCCCCGGAGAAGTTCGCCCCCCAGAAAAGTATTTGGCCGGTACCTTGAAAGGTTATCGACTGACCTGCGTATGCTGTCAGTGTGCCTGTTCCCTGCATTTACGCCTCCGCGAATTGGACTTCGCCCTCCAGGTAGTCGTTTTCCGGCACCACGTCGCCGCCCATGTAGAGCCAAGAGTAGACGTAATATTTCGCCAGCTTGGAGAGAAGCGGTGCAGTACTTTGTACCGCGGTGCTCCCACCCGCCGCGTTCTGGACATGGTAGACAATGGAATTGTCCTCTTCTTGCCGGTAAATTCGGATGACAGTGTCCACCACCTGCACTGTCTCGATTGTCTCTTTGACTACTCCGGCCTCGTAGACCTTGATCCCAGTCACATCGATGACGAGCCCGTGCAGGTGCTGCTCAGGCAGCCCTCCCTCCAGATACGCCAGTGCGATACCGACGACGCCCCGGCTGCCGGTGCCGAAAGTAAACTGCAGATACTCCCCGCGCCCGAGCTTATCCACGGTGCGAGAGTGTGCGTTCCAGCCAATATTCAGGTTCTGGATAATCACTTCCGGCGTTGGCGGAGTGGGTGGGATAGCCGGTATTTCAGGCTGCGCCGGGTAGCACACTGCATCACCTTCTTCCCAACATTCCCAGGCCCAGAACCCGGAACCGCCTCCGCCACCGTATCCTCCGGTTCCATCCCAGATAGGTATCCCGCTCCCCCCGTCTCCTGTGTACCAAACGTAACCACAGACCGTGGTTCCTCCGGTAGTTCAGTAGGGCGGAATGTAGGGCTGGCCCGGGTACCCAGGATCACCAGGAATGGCAGGGGCTACGACTATTTCTCCGATCTGTTTTGTCAGGCTCATGGCTGCTCATACATGCTGTAGGGTCCAACCGGCATTTGCGGCAGTGCTGATGGTTGGTTAATAAATGATATCATTTTATTTACAAGAATACCATTGCCAAAAAGACCAACCCCCCAATTATAATACGGTGATACATCGACCGGCAGCCTCCCCAGCTTGGCCCAGGCCCCCACACCTGCAGTGTGGTTGAAGAAGGCGAAGTTGTATCCTGGAGTTACTTCATCCTCCAGCACTCCGAGCAGCTTAATATCCCCGGGCTCGACTGAGACTGGCCGCACATGGACGAGATGCAGCCCTACCGCCGGATCCGCAAACTTCGTCCAGGAGGTGAACGGCGAGCCGTAGTAGACCGCCATGACCTCGTGACCAGTGGAGACCGGGGCGGAGTAGGGGCCGGAGAACGCCATCTGCTCACAGACGCAGAGGAACATATCAACACTGTCGAAGGTGCCGCAGAAATAAATTGTCGGCCGCACTCCGTCCACCGCGGTCTCCGCCGGCATGGTCATTGCTTCGGAAGTGATCCCAGTAGGGGCGGAGTTGAAGCTGAACCCGCCGTATTTCCTGGTCCAGGTGTAGACAACATCATTGCCGTCATGGAACATGACTGAGTCGTAGGGCACCAGCCAATTCTGGTTCGGGCTTGGGAAGAGCTGATACATCGTCAGCCGAGCCAGATCCCAGTCAGTCGGTCCGCTGAGGATCGCACCACCGGCCATGGTGTCCAGCGTGGAGAGAAAGTAATCCGAGTTCACGGTGACCGGAGCCAACCCAGGTGTGTGGATCGTGTAAAACAGCTTCCATCGGACTTCTCCTGGGTTGGCTGCAAACCATGCCTGATCGTCATACGGCCCGCCGGACCAGCCTGTTGCCGTCAGGTCGGTGCAACTCAGCAGCGTCGGTGCAGCGTTCAGCGTGGTGGAAAAGGCGTATTGCCCAAGCGGTTTTGCGGAACTGGTGTAGGAAGACGGATTGCTGATTATGGTGCGGAGCCCGGCGACCACATCGACCCAACTGTCCGTCGCCCCGTCATCGCCGTACCATGCGTAGGAGGTGAGTACCTTGTCATTGCCGATGAAGTAAGAAGCTGCGAGCCGGACCCGGGCCGGTGAGCCTACCGTGGCGTAGTAGAGACCGATGTGGTGCATGACCAGAGCTGCGCCGGTCGAGGGCATAATCTGGTAGGAGACCGTCGTCGCGTCACCGAAGGCATTCTGGTCGAAATAGGACACCCGGTTGCCAAGCGCGGACCCGTTGCCGACGTAATAATTGACAAAGGCCTCGGCCAGAGAGTGGTACTGCGCGTCTTTCCATACGACCCCGCTGACGGCAGCCCAGTACGCCTCACCGTCGCGGAACGGCAGGATAACCGGCGTCGGCATGGTGTTGAAGTAGAGGTCGGCGTAGGTGTAGGTGTGCAGTTTGGAAGGCGGGTAGACGTTGAGCGGGCTGGTCGGCACCCACGGCGCCGCTTCGTAGCCGAGGGCAGCGAGATCCTCCGCGCTAGTGTCGTGGATATAGTTGGTCCAGCCGGTGGGCTGATCAGGGCGGTACAGGGTGTTGAGATTGCCGACAGCGCCGAACGCACCCAGCCAGTTATCCGCCTCCATAATGAGGGCACGATTGTCGAAGCTGGCGTCCGGTCCGGTACAAATGACAACGGCACCCATCGGCGCCGTCACTCTTCCTACGGCATTACCCTCAACATCGGCTACCCTGATGGTGAACCCGTCATGCTTAATGGTCTTGCCGAGTAGCCCATCCTCGCGGCACTGCGCAAGTTTCTTCCGCGCCAGCCAGAGCCATTTCTTGCTTCGGTCTCCGTCGGGAGTGATTCCCATGTCATGGCTCAATCAGCTTGGTCTTGGTGAACTCCAGCATCTTGGCGAACTCCCCGTTGTTCGTGGTGATCAGGTCAAGAGAGTCAGCCGCCCCAGTCAGCCCCTGCACTTGCCGCTTGAGCCGGATCTCGAAGTGCTGCTGCTCGGCAGACTCGAACTGCTCGCGGGTGAACTCAGGGAATTTTTGAATCTCCCCCCACAAAGTATCCACCTCCACCAGGGCGTCGTTGACCATCTTGGCGGTGTAGTTGGCGTTGGACTGCTTCTCAGCAAGATCGATCTCCAACCGACGCCGCTCGAACTTTGGCAGTTCTCCGGCGAGTTTCTCCTGCAGCTCCTCGATGTCCACCTCGCGCCGTTGGAGATTGAACCGGGCCTCGTTCAAGGCCTGGAGCCGGTCAGCCAAGCGGAGCCCAATGGCGCGATACGCTCGCTCCGGGGTGTACTGCGCTTCCATAACGAACTTGCGGTTCTGGAAGTCCGAGTTGCCGAAAGGGATAGCGAAGAACCGCCTGTCGAACTCGGAGAGGATTTCGGTGGTGGTGATGTCCATTATAATATACCCCCGGACTGGCAGCCGGCCGCTCCTGTCCTGGCTACGCTTAGACTGGCTGCAGAGTTAAACGCCGCCTCCCCGGAAAACTCAATGCCGCAAATATTATCCTCATAAACCATGCCAGCGCTGGCGCCGCCAAGCGCATAGCCTTTTGCAACAGAGTTCACTCCGGCAGCGTACGTCTTTCCTAATGAAAGTACCGCACTTGATAAAAAAGCAGCTTCGGAGGAAAATATAATCCCATCAATTATCTGAGTATATAGTTGCGGACTGGTGGCATTCCCTCCCATCGCGTATCCCTTTGCGTCTGAGTTGACCGCCGCCGCCTCAAGTCTCGCTGTGCTTAATGTTGCGGCCGGATTTATTGCGGCTTCCGTCGCAAAATCAATACCATCTATTTCCGCAGACGGCCCGTTCCCGCCCACTGCATACCCTTTTGCATCAGAATTGACCCCCTTCATCCAATACCTGGCAGTTCCTAAGGTAGCCGCTGGATTTACCGATGATTCCGTCGCGAAGGTGATGCCATCTATTTCGCTCGAAGGCGTGACACTTACTGCCCCTCCTATGGCGTATCCAGTTATCGCAGAATTGACCGATGCGAGATTCTGCCGACCGACAGCTAACTGCGCTGCTGGATTTACTGCCAGTTCCGTAGCAAATTCAAACCCATCTATTTCTCTGGTGTTGCTAATACCTCCCAGCGCATATCCTCGAACATCTGAATTAACTCCGGCGGTACCAGTCCGCGCTAAAGACAAAGCTGCTGCAGGGTTCACAGCGGAGTCGGACGAAAACTCCATCCCATCAATTTCAGCCGACGCTACTGACGTAGCATACCCGCCCATAGCAAAGCCTCTACCGGTTACTATCAGAGTGAAATAGCAATCCGACTCTTCCTGCAGCACGTGATTATTCCAGAAACAGTAAGGCATTAGTTCGTCGGCATGCCGATGGCGTAGTAGTCAATCCGCTGCTCCTCAGTGGCGGTCAGCGAAGTGCTGGCGAGCAACAGATCAGCGTTGAGAATGCCGACGGACCCCTGTACCCGAGCCTCGGTCGTAGACAACGCCCCGGTGTCCCCGGCAGCAATGAACCGGTACCAGAGTGCGGTGCCGGATGCAGCATTGACCCCGGACCAAGTCTCCGTTGCGTCCTTTTGCATGATCCCACTCGCAGGGGCGGCGAAAGTGATCCCGGTCCCGGTCGAGTTGTTGGAGATGGTCACCAGTAAGGTGGACCCGCCGGGGACGGCGTCGTTGGCACTGGCCGGCTCGGCTGCGCCATCGTCGTAAATCTTGATCAGCCCGCCGTCCAACTCCGCAGCGAGGGCGGTAAGGAGGGCGTTGCGAGTACCTGTGCTACTTTTAAAAGACATGAAGGGCCTCCTTAGTCAAGAGCTACGTTGATGTCGCCAATGGCGAACGAGAGCGGGCTACCATTGTTAATGGTCCTCGACACAGCCAGTGCCCCGGTAAACAAGCAATTCCCGCCGTTGGTATATGTGTCGTCCCAGATGGATACATGCGTTACGGTGAAATCAGCGGCAGCAACCGCAGGTGTATGCGTGACCGCTGCCGTGTTGGAAATAACTCCATCAGCAGCAGCAGACCCAAAGGTCAACGCTACCCGCGTATAGTTGGTATCACTGGTATCGTCCTGCTCCCCCCCAATGCCTGTATCCGCAGGAGCAGAGTCGTGAATGCCCAGGTACCAGGCAGTTGGCTGTACGACAACCGCTGCATCAAACAGCCAGTTGAGGAGCAAAGTCTCCGTTGCGTTGGCAATACTCATTGCACTTCTCCTTTATGCGGCGGTTAATTGGATACCAGCGGTGACCTTCAGGGTCTCCCCGGTCGCCATGACTTTTGGGGACGGAGCCTGAACAGCGGAGATCAGCAAGCCGGACGTGCTGCTGTGCGTAGCCACCGTCGAGACGAAGCCGACTCGGATCGTCGCGCTGCTGGTGAAAACGAACTCTGCCGGCGACGCCGTGTTGGAGTACAGCCCGCTGGCTACTGCTCCCGGAGTGAGGGTCTTCCGCACCCCACCTGAATACTTGGTACACTCCGGCGCGTTGGTCATGATCGTGGTCATGGTCTCCCCGGCAACCGGTGCGTAGGCGGTCTCGGACAGCCCGATATACCAAGTGGAGAACTGACTGCCTCCGGCCATGGCAGCGGACACGATGTAGTCGAGCCCGGCGGATGGGATTAGGTTGTAGAGCTTTTCCTCCCACTTCAGTCGGCCGTTCCGGTCATACGCCTGGAGCAGGTAGACAAACCCTATTTTGTACGGTTCGATGATCATATTCAGGCTCCTTTTCTGACTACTTCAAAGTCCATGAAATCCTGTGCCGCAAACCGGGAAACCTCCGGGTTGTCCATCTTCACGATAAACTGCCGCATTCCGTCCTGCTCCCTGATAATCGCCGCACCGGAACTGGCAGTCCCGGGAGCAACGAGGGTATCGACCAGATTGCGCAACTGCCCGTCAGCCCCACCCACAACCATGCCGGTCTGCGACTGCCAGCAGACATCGCCCGAGTTCGGCACTTTCTTGCCGGTACCGTAGACCCCACCGTAAGCCGCGACCTGCCGGACATCGAACCCCTCAGTCACGTCCCCAGCGTAGAAGTCGGTCACGTTGCCGTAGGCGAAGAAGATCCCTGCCTTCACCGGCTCCATGATGTCCGCCTGGTCGGGGAACATGAGGAAGTTGGACCCGAGCCGGAAGCGATCATACTCGAACGGGTCTGAGTGCCAGACGTATCCGTCAGCATCGGCGATAAACGCCCGCCCGTTGTGGACCCGGATGATCCGCCCTGCCGGCGCCGGGGAAACAAACAGCGACTCCAAGAGCATGCCGTCGTCGTACCCAGGGGCAGAGACAGTATAATTCTCCGTGCCTGGGGTTACATCAGCGACGTGATACAACTCGCTGCCATTCGGAGTGCTCAGATACAGCCGCAGGTAGGCTGGGCTCCCAGTGGTCGGCTGGGGCAGGTGGCTGAATATGATCCCCCAGTCAGCTTCGGTTGTGATATACGTCACCGTCGAGGCCCCGGACTCCACTCCGTCTGAACCAACCCAGCAGACCGCGGCCAGATAAACTCCGGCGGTAAGCGTTCCAGAGGTGGCGTACAGTACCGGCGCGGTCGGTACCGGCAGCCCCCAAGGTACAACTGCTCCGCTCACGATTTTCAAACTGACGACGCCGTCGCTGAAATAGACAACTCCGAGGTGATGCCAGAAGGCGAACTCAGTGCCGGTCAGCCCGGTGTAGAGCGTGGCGGCAGTGTTGTTCGCATTGAGCTGCTTCAGCGAGGGGCCTTCGATGAAGAACACCCCGACCGGGCAGGAGAAACCTTTCTTCGTTTCAACACCGGCGTAGACCTTGGTTGAGACGCCCTTACGCCCGACAAGCCGGTCCCCGGCGCCGAAGTCCACATTGACTGCGTTGGCCACAGTGTCCTCGGGCAGAGTGTTGCCCGGAGAGCGGTTGCACATGCCCCGCCCCCAAGGGTGTAGTGTCGTTCGGCCGCGGTCGTGCTTCATGTGGCGTATGCCGGGTCGCAGCCGACTCGGGTCTCGATATTGTGGTAGCGCCGGAACGCTGTCCGTGCATCAGAAACGTACAGCTCAAAGGAGCGAAGATGGTCAACAGCCTTCACCGGGTCCTGAGTTTCGATATCGTGGTGATTGAACGCCTTATAGGCGGCCCACTCGATACAAGCCCGTTGAAAGCGACTCGGGATCTCGGGCTCTGCATCGGGAGCATCGCCACCACCTTCTGGCGCTGCCCCGTCACCGGCCAGGTCGTACTGACTGTACCGCCACACCCGCAGGGTGAACTCGTCTCCGTTCTCAGTAGCGGTCGGCGCCCGGTCGAACTCTATGGTGCCTGTTTCCTGATCCGTAGTCCACCGCGCAGGATCACCGTCTGCGAGAGTACCTTCAAATACTTCGCCGGTCAGGAGCTTCTCCAACTTGCGAGTACCGTCCCAGATTTCCAGAACCTGAATAACTCGATCAGGGATATCGTAGCTACTGACACCAGTCTGCAACGTGATACTGAAGTTAGTCTTATCGACGAAATACCCGGTCTCCTCGCAGAACTTGTCCTGCCCCTCGGCGAGATAGCCGAGAAGCTGAGTATCCGCCCAGGTGACATCGGTACCGGCTGCATTGAGAACATCCCGCAACTCGGCGAGCATCTCAGCTCTAGTCAATGTACTTCCCTCCACGCACCAGGCGCCAGGGAATAGACGAACGATCTGACCTGTCCATGATGTTGGTCCCGGTCACTGGGTCCTTACGCTGCGTGTAGTGGGCACTGACTGCGGTGCGCAGCATATTGACCACCGAAGGGGGCACCTGCACATTGACCCCGCGCATGACCTTCAGGTCGTGGTCAAACGGCTCTCCGTTCTTGAGGGTGCCATGGACCGACAAGAACTCGTAGTTCGGCTTGCCGTCCTCCATATCAATCATGATGGTGGGCCAGTTCTCCCGGTCGTACTCGGGATCAATCTCCTTCGGCATTTGCACCGGCGGTACAGTCTCGGTGAAGGCCATGTCCAGATCGTCCATTTGTTACTCTCCCCGTTTGTTATTTTGCCGCCTTATCGAAGGCGGAGTCGAACTCCTCTTCCGAGGAGTAGGTTTCATCGAGCAGTGGCATGAGCTTGGTAATCAGGGCCACGGCCTCGTCGGCGGTCGCCGCTACGTATTGCTTTTCACTGGAGCCAGGGTAGCAGTCACACACGGCCTTGCTTTCCTTCTGTTTCTCCGGCTTGATTGAGGCGTGGCACTCAACGATGTACCCGTTGCTGGCTGCTCCAATGCTCATCATCTTCTTCATGTACACGGTGCTTCCTCCTTTGTTTCAGGCCTTGATAAGTGGGGGACGTATTCCTCCCCCACATGGTCAAGACTTGAACTTTACTCGTTCACTGCTGGCTGCCCAATCTCCTTGGCACCGAGCAACTTCCCAACGTCCTCTACAGTAAGGGCGTCTTCCGGTTGCTCTGCAATCAAGGCATCAAGCAAACTGATTGCGCCGATGGCCTGGTGATACACAGCGAAAGCATTGTCCCGCTGCGCAACCAGACTGGCTCGCTCTTTCTGCAAATCCATTACGACTCCGTCCTGTTGGTGACGGTGGTTGTGCACATAAGATGATACTCAGTCCCAGCGGCATCTACGAACCGCAGTGAATGGGTCATGGCATCAGTAACATGGGCGCAGAACAGGCCGTTCGCCTCGGCAACCGGAGCCGGCACGTTCAGCAGGGCGTTGGACTTCTTCGCCCCGGTATTGGTGAACCGGAGGAAAGCGAAGTTCGTCGGCACCGTCGCCTCAGTAGCGATGTCGGTATCCACCTGAATAACAGCACAAGTGCCTCCGATATCGGTGGACAACGCAGCAATGCCAAAGGTGGCTCGCAGAGCGTTGGCCGCCCCGGATACCGCTGCATCTGCCCCGGCAGTGCCAATGGAGATATGCGCTCCGTTGACCGTACCTCCGGTTGCTACCTCCACGTCATTGATGGTCGAGAAGATCCGCACGGCCTCGCCGGACCCACCGGCACCTGAGAAATACAGGCGCAGATACTCGCCCCGCATATCCCCGGTGGTGTGGGTTGCATCGAGGAAATACGACTTCGCATTGCCGGCCGCGGCCCCGAGGGCCGTTTTCGCTGACGAAGTTCCGCTGCCAATCAAAAGGCCGTCGCTGGCCCCCTGCAACGAAACTGCGCCGTTCATGCGCGCCCCTGCGCCTGCATGGTTCTCAATCGTCTCCGCCACAAGTCGTCGGCACTTCACTTCACGTACTCTCATGGTTTCCTCCTATCGGCAGGGCTCCCGCCCGCCTGGATAAGGTTTTAGCGGATGGCCAGCCAGCGAACCACGTCGGACGCAGTGTCGCAGATATCGGTGCCCAGGGTAAACCCGGGAGCCTTACCTTCCAGCTCATAAATCAACGCACCGGTGGCGGTCTCGTCATATGCCTCGCTCACCGTCAGCGAAGTCTTGCTGGCAATGGCTGCTATGGTCCGCATCTCACCATTGATGGTCAGAACGTCGCCGACTGCGACTTCGCCGAGGAAGTTGGTGCTGGTCCCAGTGACAGTGGCACTCGCGGCGGTAACCGCAGCGGTACCAGTAATGGACGCCCCGGCAGCCCGGCCGGCGTACTCAGAAATCGAGTCCGCAGCGTTGACCGAGATCTGGGTGTCGGCGTGGTTGCCAGTATCCAAGGAGGTCCCATCATCCATCCCACTGAAGAACTCGTAGAAAGCGAGGTTGTTGACATTGACCGCCCGAACATAGCTCGGGACGAACCCCAAGGACACGTTCACCGCGGCTGCCGCCACAACGGCTACTGATCCTGTTTTTGCAGTTTGCTCCATCATGATTGCATTCTCCTAAAGAAGTAGTTGAGGGCGGACTCCGCCGCCCTCAGTGATTACGACAGTTCAGGTACCGCGCACTCGACCCGGGCCATCCAGGCCTGATTCAGAATGACAGCGGTGAAGTACGTCTTCCAACCGACAGAGCCACGCTGACCCAGGGGGTCGCCGCCGCGGGGAACGTTGGGATTGAGGACAGACGGGGTGATGGCGTTCTTGCCTTTGAGGGGCACGACACCGAAAGCGTCAGGGGCCAGGTAGAGGACCGGGTACACATCGGCACTCGTGGCGCTGGTGGACACCATGGTCGTGCCGGAGCCGGCCTTCGTACCGCCACCGTCAGCCCAGGACTCGAAGATGGTGGAGAGGATGTAACGGACATCGCCCACCGCACCAATCTCACCCTCGTAGTAGGGGCCGGCATAGTCTGCCATGTCCTTGAATCCTTCCATGTCCTCGATAGTTGGCTGCAGGTCGGGATGGGTCAGACCGATGAAGGACGGCCGTACCGACTCAGCGCCGAAGTTCGGGGTGCTGGCAATCTTCTTGGTGAAGGGACGCGCCAGCTGCCTCTTCAGGCCACGAATGGCCTTGCGTTGCAGGTCTCGGGTCAACGGGGTGTTGACATCCGTCCGGGCCGTGCCGTTGGCGTAGTACAGCGTGGTGCCGGCCTTGATGATACCGAAGGCCACGGTCTCGACGGTCAGCGCCGCCTGCTCGCCGATCATTGCCGAAAACTCCTGCAGGACCGGGTCGGTGTGCAGGTCCTGGATTACGTCGGTGTTCTCCAGGAAGTCGCCGTACTGCGCCAGGGTGGCGGTGTAGTCGGTCTTGGTCGGCGAGCTGCCGGATGGCGTGACACCCTCGGACAGCGGGACGGTGGCTGCGGACAGCCGCTCGTAGCGCCGGAACTTCTGGGTATTGGTCTGGTTCTTGCCAAGCGGCTTGGCCTGGCCGAACTGCTGAATGACTAAAAGGGGCTGGCCCCGTTTCAGCATCTCGACTGAGGCGCTTGCTGCTACTGCCGGAGAGATGTCTCCGTATGTGATGCTTGCCATGGTTTCCTCCTCTGGCTGGGTTTCGCGCCGGGTTACGCCGCGGCGAATTTATCAAACGCCCCATCAAAATCGTCGGGGTCTACTGCTGTAGAGCTTTTGGAAGACTGGCGACCTTTCACCCCCTCCATCGACTCCAGTTTCTTTTTCTTTTCTGGGTCCTGTTCAGGCGTGGGCGGCGGGGGTGCTGCGGGCTGCACTGTTTCGCTCTTGTACAAATCAATCAGTTCAATGGTGTCCTTGTCAGCGCCTTTATACCCTCCATCCAGAACTCGGTTGAACGCCGCTTGCATAATTGCAGGCTTGGTCGTGACCCATTCCTCAATTTTTGGCAGCACCTCATACGCATCCTTATGCGCCCGAAGCACTACTGCGTCAAAAGCATTGGTGGCGAGAGTTGCGGACACCGGGGCAAGCTGATGCTGGAACTGCTGCTTGATGGTGTCGAGCTCCTTCCGGAACTCGTTGGTGAGCCGGGTAGTTACTACCCTCTCAACGGCGGCGAGGGCCTTGCGCCCGTCAGGAAACTCCTTCTCAAACTCTTTGAACGCTGTTTCTTCCTCGGCAGTGAACTGCTCCGTCGCTTTCCGGGCGGCCGCAGCTGCGTCGTCGGCAGCCTTTTTGTCGGTGTCCATTTTGGCAGCGGCAGCAATCTCTGCGGCGGTTGGGGCCGGCGGCTGTTTGGCCTTGGGCGGCTCTGGGGCCGGAGGTGGTTCTGCCTTCGGAGGATCCTCGGTCTTCGGAGGTTCCTCGGACTTGGGTGGATCGTCTACCTTCGGAGGATCTTCTACCTTGGGCGGGTCCTCGGCTGCAGGCGGCGCAGGCGCCGGAGGTGCCTCCGCCTTGGGTGGGTCGTCAATACTCGGCGTGTCTCCGGCCGCTGCGTCGAACGCAAGGTCGAAGGCTTCGTCGGTCATAGTGTCTTCAATTTCGTCTGCCATAAGTCCTTTTGCCTCCCCGCAAAATTCAGTTTCGTCTACATTACTGTATCAAAAGTTTACAAAAAAAGTCAATCAAATATTTGCAACAATGCTTTACATTCTTGCGATTTTCCACGGACAACCGGGTCTTCCTCTTTTTCCAGCCGGTCACGGTACTGTTCCCGTCGAATAGTGAGCAACTCAATAATGGCCACTGCAGTATCCTGGTGTTTCAAGTTTACCAGCAAGTCCTTCAACTCAGCTTCGCGTTCCTTGCTCATTTCCCCCTCCCTTATTTACTGCGGTTTCCAGCAGCATTTTCAGATTTTCAAGCTGGTTTTTATCCTCGGCTGACTTAGCAAACGCGAGGTTACTCTCGATACGAGACAGGATCTCCTGAATGGTGGCATCGGCGGAAGCAGCCAAGTTCTCCGCCTCTATCTCACGCTTCTTCGCACTGGCAGAGACATCTGCGGTCTTGGCCTGGGTGAACCCCTGCTCCACCTGCGAGGCCTGCGAGGCTGCGTCGCGCATGCCCTGAATAACTTTCTCCGCCTCGTCCTTCGGCAGCACTCGGTCCACCGGCAGGTCGCGGGCCTTGAGCCGGTCGATCAGCAGCCCATAGGTGTCGAGGATGGCCCGCTCCTCCGGGGTCAGGGTCATGACGAACTGGTCGAGAGCGGCGCCGCGCACTTCCTTGGCCACCAGGGACAAATTACCCTTGGCTCGGACTTGGTAGTCACCTTTCAACTCCTCATTTGGGTTGAACTCCATGTTCCACTTGAGCATCGCTCCGACCAAGCTGGTCGTGAACTTGTCGAAGGCCCGGACGGTGTCCTTGGTCACCATGTTGGCCGAGCCCATCATCATGCTCATGTTGTTGGTGGTCCGAAACGCTTCGCCGAGTGGCTGCTGCATGGCGCCCATGGTGTAGGCCGGCAGGTTGCTCTCAATGTCGAGTTGCTGCCGCTGCATGGAGATTATCGGCAGGATGTCCTGCACGTGCGAGTCGGTGGTCAGTTGGCGCAGCGCCGGATAGTTGGCCTCGGCCCCGTCGCCTTCGCGCTCCACAGTCATGAACGCATGGACCGGGCCAATACTCTTGCGCCCTCGTGGCAGCAGGGACGTGTTGACCTCTGTAATAGGCCCGGCGGAGGCCGCCATGTTGTCCATCAGCGCCCGAGTCGAAGCACACAGCGACATCTGTGAATCCCGTACTTCCTCCGGTAGCCCGACGCCGGTGAGTCCGGAGTCCTCGTCCTCGGCGTAGATGAACGCATGGTACTGATCCGAGGGCCGCTCGCCAAACGCTGCTTTCTCCGCCTTGATCACCACGTCGTCAATGAACCACAGATCGGCCAGAATGTCCTGATCCAGTTCGTCGTCCTGCACATCGACCCCGGCTTCTTTCAGGGTATGGGCATCGATGAATCCGAGTGCACGGTACAGTTCGAACCGCCGCGCCGTCCGGTCGGCGAGATTGGCTGTCTTGGCCAGCTGGTGCAGCTCGGACTCGTAGGTCTTGGCCACATAGTTGCCGGAAGCGTTCTCGCGCAGATACTCCCGAATGACCGCCCCCTTGAAGTCTTTCCGGTCGGCGAGCTTGCGAAAGTCGTGCCGGGTCATGACAACTTTTTTGAAGCAAAGCTCCTGATCCTCCCAGCTCTTAGCCGACAGATCTGGGTAGAAGTCCCAAACCCGGATGTATTCCGCGTACGGTCGCTTGATCGTCTTTGTCTTCGCCACATAACCACCGGTCGCCGGGTCAAGCTCCCACACCCGCTCCGTCTGGGTCCGCACCAATGGGCACTCCGCCACGCCGAAACCATAAATATAACCGCTGCGCGTGACCCGCTTACACATCTGCGGGTGGTCCTGCCCAGGGTCGGCCTGCTGATCAGCGATCTCCCGCTCCATCTTTTCCCCGCGCTTGGCGGCGAAGGCAGTAACCTCGCGCTCAATGTCCTCGCTGGTCGGTGGTACAGGTTGGCCCTGCTCGTCAGTGCGTGAGTTAAGCAGATCAATGATTTGCTGCAGTGCCGCCTTTGGAATTGAGGGGGACGGCGAGGGGGTCAGTTCCCAGTTGCGCTCAGTAGCCGGGAACATCATTTCCATCATCTTGGCTACACCGCCCTTTATCTTGACCCTGGTATCTCTCGGATACACATGAGATCGCTCGGCCGGAATGGCAGCCAGCACTTCCGGATCATATTTCCCCAGGTGCTGCCGTAGGTTTTTCAGCCACTGCAGCTCGCACAAGTTGCGATCCGCGATGAAGGTATCAAGCTGCTTCTTCAGGTGGGTGCCGAGTTTTGCCAATTCGTCAGTTGTCGTGAGCATTTAATACCCCTCTTTCTGGGCTGGTCGGTAAGGTTGGTGCATGAATAATGGGTTGAATCCGGATTCTACCGGGAGATAGTCTGCCGGGTCGTATTTCTTACTGGACAAGAACATCGCGCCGTACTGCCCGCCTTCAACAAGATGTGAGCAAGGATGGGTCTTGTCCGGCTTATCATCATAGAGTTCTGCTACTGACAGCTTCAGCCGGCGATATTTGTAATCTGACTGCATCGCCCGAATGAAACTCTTGCACGACGGGTCGATCAAAACAAGCGGACGGCAATCCGGATATTCCCCAAATAAATCATCGAGGGCCTTTATCCGTGTCGTCGGATCATTTGTAGGTGCGGCCTTTGCGAGGATGCCTGCGTTTTTGAACTCCTTGAAACAAGTGTTCTCGTCGGAGTCGGCCCGGCGGACGCCCGATGGGTCGCCAACCACAATGACTTCGTTTGTCGGAAATGTCGTTTTCCGCATTGGGTTAAACTTGCTCTTGATGTACCGCTTCGTCCCCATGTCAAACGCCGGAGTTTCCCGAAGAATATGGATCCTTCCGTCATGCTGCATCTGCATCCATAGCCCTGCTGGGGTTAATCCGAAATCTTGTCCAACGATTACAGGCAGATACGGGTCGATATATAGCGGAGTTTTTGAAACGTGCCGGTCGTACCTGAACGTGTCCCAATAAACTGGCTTCCCGGCTTGCGACAAGGCATACTTAGCCCGAATGAATACGTTTATGTAGGCGTTACTTCTGCCCTGGGCTTTTCGTTCATAGTACCCGGGCGCGAGGTTTACCTTATTCTCTGCTTCTGGAGAAAGCGCGTCCGGCTGTTTAAACGTATCGCACAGAACAACGGTTTTCGGATCGTCATCTTCGAGCGGCACGTGTTCAAAAATTTTCCACCAATACGACCCCAACTGAGGCGGGTTGGTGTCCGCGATCATCAACCAGTAATCAGACCCTCCCATTTTCTGCGAGGGGTACCGCTCAAGCCGCCCCTGGACCCCTTCCACAATTTCCTGAACTATTTCGCGGCACTCGTTGAACCAGCACCCTGTAAGTTCGAGTGAAAGCACCTTGGAAACGTCCGCCGGAGTATCAAGCGCTCTGAACAGGATCTCTGCGCGAACGTCTCCGTAGTGAATGAAATACGTCATCGCGGTTTCTTTCCAGTATCCTACTCCCTGCCCGGGTGTGCCACTGTCTGGAAACCAGTCGAACCACGTCTTCAGCGTTGTATCCTTCAGCTCTCCCTTGGTATTCCTAACCACGACCCAGCGGGATCTACGAAACCCATCGGTGCTAACCCTCTGCTCTTTGCACCGCCGGAATATCTCGACGCAACACGCTACTGACTTGCCGCCACCGATCGGGCCTAATATAGCTCGGAAGTCTGCGTTAGAGCGATGAAACCTTGCCAACGTAGGGGCCGATGTTCGCACATCGTATGTGAGGGTAAACTCACTCATTACCTTCTCTCAAACTCCTCCTGACACCCAACACACCGCTGTACTCCGGGATACGCCTGCCGCCGGGCAACGTCGTCGGCCATGGCTCAGCTCCGATAAAACTCATGGTTGCCAACACTGCATGTCCTGGCCATTGTCGCCGCCCACGACGGTCGCACGATATCAGGGTTGAAGTAGTGGTCAGATCCCCACAGCGTCTTCCCTTGGAGCCGTTCCCCAAATGCAGCCATTACAGAGGCCGCACATTCTATCAATTCCATCGGCTCAGTGACCGCCGGGACCGTGCCGACGTTGTACCAAGAAAACTGTTTAGCGGCCCGGATAACCTGCTCTACCGTTTGCCCCCGGCGAGAAGCACGGTTCATCACCACATGGCAGATTGCGACTTGCCCCTCTTTCGGTTCCCCCCTGGCCTCGAAATAGAGATTCATGGTCAACCAGAACAGCCATTCAATCCACGGCGTATTCATTCCATCACCTCAAATGTTATGGCCATCTGCGGACAGTGCCGCATAGCTCTGTCAATAGCCACAATCACATCTAATTTCCCGGCCCAATATTCGCCCACTTGCTGCACCCCATTGAACTCAGAGATAAACCCGGGAAGAAACTCTTCGCAAGAAAGGCAGGCTGTGCAGGGAGCCATGGCAAACAGTTTGTATATCATGGCCTGAAGGACCTGTGCAACTCCTGCACGTGCTTGCCCCTGAAAAACCACATCGTCCAGGGGAAACCAGGATCATTACAGCGCAACACGACCATTGGAATATCCCAGGTGCAGACAGCGCAGAGCTGGCAGATTCCGTATCTCATCCCCATATCCACGTCACGATGGCAACGCACAGGAGAGCGAATATACACCCGAGGATCAGATAGTCTTTCTCGTAATCTCTCATTTCAGCGAAACCCCTCCGGACTTTGCGACGAGGAAAACGAGGCCAAGAACTGTTGCGGTAATCAACACCCAGGAAATCCCCTTCAGCAACTCTCTCAGGACGCCCCACCTGACACCCTCCCAGCGGTCGGCAATCTTCATGAGTCCCTGAACAAACTCATGCTCCTGTCGGTGAGTTTTGCGGCGCTCTTCGGTTTGGCAAAATTCGCAAGCTGGATGCTGGCCAAGTCCCTGGATATTCGCCATCTGCTTGGCAAACACGGCTCCTATTTTCTCGATCTCTTCGTCAGTCATCCTTCCCGCTCCTTTACCGCCCGGCCTGCTGAGACTCGCGGGCTGATTGTTTTATATTCATGGTGCAACCTTTATCGCGTCAATCGGGTTCCGGTCCCAGGAATGGAACTGCACCCCAAAAAACTCCGTTACCGCCGGCACCAACCACATACCATCTTCGCGGCAGGTATCGTAATACTCTTGGTCAACCTGAGTCTTGAACGCTGGGTCAAGTATCCCTGCCTGGATCATGCCAACAAGTACGTCATGGATAAGAGACGCCCGCATATTGCAAGGCCGGTCAGGCACAACATTAGCACCGTTCCAGGGGCAGCTTTCCTCGATCAGGAGCACCCCGCAGGTCAGCAGAGTAACAAACTTGCCATAGATATCCTGGTTCGGGTGTATTCTGGTCTGAAACGCATGGCGGCGAGCAGTGACATATTTCATTCTGTCCCGGTAATAGACCGCTTTGTCTATCTGGCCGTCGTACTCACTCACTGCTGGCCCCCTTCGAGCTTTCCTTTTTCAATCTTTCGCCCAATGCCGATAAGTCCGCCCGCAGCCGTCAGCTTCTCAATAGCCTTCTGGTATTCACCGTTGTAAAAATCGACTACTGCCAACAATACCAGCCCTGCAACTGCGACCCATGTTATCCACCCGCCCATTACTGCGTTCATCATTTCCCTCCCTACGGCATCATCGGAATAGTAAGCGAACCTTCAGGTGTGTTCGTGGCCCGCTCATCCGTGTTGGACTTCATAACCTCCGGGCTGATGGTGCTCCCGCAAATCATCAGCGTTGCGCTGTCGTGCAGGTGTACCGTAAGGTTGCGGCTACTGTCTGCGCAGCCAGCCAGCATTAAGGCAAATCCAAAAATAATAAGTAGTTTCATAGCATCCCGTCCTTATCTTGGCACCTTTGGCTACAGTATAGATATCGACGCAACATCTGCTTGCCACAATACATGCACCCAAAATCTTCATTCGGATTATAATCAGACCAAAAATACTTCCTGATAAATCCGAACACCATTTTTCTCAGGCGATTCACCAGCAGTCCCCCTTTTGCATTTCGTTCCCACCCTTGACCTCAAATTTGGTCCCGTCACAGATGATTATGCCGCCCTTGCCTTTGTTTTTAGAGTACTGCGCCCATACCCACCTACCTTTATCCTTCGCGCCGTGCAAGGTCATGGCCTCGCCGTTGAAGGTGCAGGAGTTGTATTTAGGTGAGTCAGGGCATAGTACAAGCCCGACCCCGTTCCAGACCGCTGCTGGATTCCAGTGGTGGAAGTGCTGGCTGAGTCCTGGCTGTGGTTCCGGAGTTGACGTTGCTTCCGGCTTGGTCAGCTGGTCGATTGAAGGGTAGGCCACACTCGCGCCCTTGGTTGCGTAGGCGGGGCCAGCTATCACAACGAGCTTCTTGGTAGTGGCTGAGTTGCGGACCTCGATATTGGCGTCCTTGTAGCTGCCCTCGATGGTGTATTTCTTCCCGGCAGTATTGAGATTGAACCGCCCATACTCACTGATCGGCTTAGAGAAATGAAAGTTCACCTCGTTGGTGAAGACGTTCCTGGTGCCATACTCAATCGTGATCGTCTGCACCGGGTCCGGAAGTGGCGGATTAACGACTGGTGGCGGTTCGGAGGTCGGCTCTGCGGGTCCAGGCCAGTAGCCTTTGGCGTTGGCGTTTACAGCCAGAAGCAGCGTGATGATCAGTAGTATGGTTTTCATCGTCCCTTCCTTTTTTTATTTTCAATCTGGCAGCCCAGCGCATAGGCAGCGGCAACAAAGGCGATCAGCCCGTATCCGAGCAATATCCAGTAAATCACTTTCTTTTCCTCATCAGCCAAGGAACAATAATCGTTGTCATCACAATCTGCGTCTCGTTCACCTGCTCAGGCGTCCGTTTCTTGTGATACCTCAAACAAGGCAGGCAGGAGGGAACTGCGTTCATTGCTGCGTTGTACGCCGCCCCAGCCCCCAGGCTGTCCACGTTACGGTAGAACGCATCCTGCCAAGCTACCGTGCTCATCCAGCACCCATCGCAGGATGATTCTGACATATTGCAATAGCCGACCGATTCCGGCACCGACTCCGCAAAAGTGTGGTCTGCATTGCTGCACATGGCATCGCACCCGGCGAAAAACCCCAGGTTGTAACCGTTGATCTGGTCCGGGGTGATATCTGGCCTGCCGCAGTTCAGCCGGAACAGTTGCGGAGCGCCGTGAGCGATGATGTAATATCGTTCCGTCCTGTTGTAAAATCCGGCATTGATTGCCCACACGTCCCAAGCATTATCACAAATATATTCGGAGTACGACCCTTGCACGACTTCGGCCCGTGCCGTCCAGATAAGCCCGCCTGCCCATATAGTCAGGCAGGTTACGGCTATCAGGAGGCAGTTAAACCGGAAACGCATCTTTCCAACTCCCCTGGCCCGTTCGGATCGGAACCCAACCTGGTTCCGGGGTGAGGTCGATAAGCTGCCCCACTTCGTCAAGTAGCTGCCGTTTAGGCAAATAGTTGTATACTTCAGGCTGAACCGGCAGGTACACCGTTTTCCCGTCCCACTCTTGACATGCCAGCACTTCCCAATCCAGTCCGTAGATCAGGAACAAACCACGGAGCAGGGTAACCGGATCAGAACTTGGCAACTCGATGGTCGCTTGAATCATCTTCCGGCCATTGTGGGCTATGGTTCCGATGCTGATTCCGTCCTCAGAGTGCCATTCAGCTCCTATGCTGCCCAACTCGTACAGCACACCTTCGTGCTCTTTGGACCACAGGGGATCTTCAACTATCGTGTCTTCTGGTACGGTTATGAGGATACTAAGCACGCAGTACCTCCTTGAGTTCCTGGGCAAGCTCGATATCGGTTGAGGCCTTCAGCTTCTTGTCGTCTTTCCCTTTTGCTTTGAGCATATCCTTGAGCGCTTTGATGGTTGCCTGGGATACTGCCTTGCCCTTTGGCTTGGTCTTTGGTTCTATCTTTGGCATAGTTCCTCCTTGCCACGAATATTAAAAATATTAGTGCTCCCCATCTTACATACCTCCCGGATCAGCGGTGCCTAATACACGCAGGTTTTTGAGGGCGAAGGGGTAGGCTGAGTTGTTACCGATAATCCATGATGTGCTTATTGTGAATTGACCATCATACTCCGCCACTGTCCCCCATCCGTTAACTAGGGAGTAATTGTGCAGCTTATTCTTTGACCTTGACCAGGTAACTTTTAGTGCATCTGCTTCTGAAACTTGAAATGCCGATATGGCTCGTGAGGCGCTTGAAGTTCCGTCATAGCTATACAATAAATTGTTGCCAGCAGAATTGATAATATATAATACATTTGCAGTGGTGTTGTTTTGCAGGATAGAGAAAGACCCGCTAACTGGAATACTCGCACTCCCAAACCCCCAAGTAATATCCACGCTCGCAGTCCCTTCCCGTTGCCTGAAGTTCACCCCATCTGCAACCGGGATGGTCAGGGCATCTCTACTCCGAGAAGCAGCGGCACCCTCTACGATGATGCGGGAGTCGGCAACGGTTAATGCTGCGCTCTGCATCAAGGTGAAGTACACCGTATCGCCAGCCGGGACGATGATTCTCGTTGCAGCGGCAGCGGCGGTGTAGGTGTAACTTTTCAGGGCATAGTCGTCAGTCAGGTCGATTGCTGCACCAACTCCGGTGGTAGCGTCTCCCAACTGGATATCATCGTCAGCAGCGGAATCGCCCCTTGCAAATAGGCTTATCGTGTGGGTAGCAGCACTGAGGTTCCCGGCCATGTCGATAATCATGTCCGCTACGCCGGTGCTGTTGTCGGCCTTGTATACCTTACCGGACGGGATGAGCCGGGTTAGCTTGGCCGTGGCGAGAGCTGCAGCATCGGAGACGATGGAGAGTACACCTGCCGCATCTCCTGAAACGGCCATGCCGGGGATAGCTGCGGTTGCTGCTGCGGTGTTCTTGGCGCCTGCACCTAAACCAGTTTGGAAGGTTCCTGCGAGGTTGGCTGCGCCGATTTCCTTGACCTTATCGCCAGCGTCAAGGGTTACAGTGGTATCTGTGGCAGTGAACTGTGTGCCAACTACGTTATCAGCCGCGCCGTCAGCGGTGAAATCTGCATCCGTCCTTGCTGTAATCTGGTATCGCTTGCCGACCGCCAGTGTTCCTGAAGCAAGCTCACTCCCCAGCATATCCGGCCCAACGGCGTTGAAAGCACCAGCCAGCTTGTTCGTTGCAGTGCCGTCATACAGAATACCGTGCAAGTCTGCGGCGGGGATAGCTGCGACTTGGGCCTCGGTGACAACACCGTTGGCATCTACCGTGTTGCCGTTCTCGTAGTCGAGGTATTGGACACCCTTGACGGTCTGGCCACCGTAGTATTGATGGGTGCTGGTGTACTCGCTCGGGTTCTGGTTGCTCTGCCCCGTTACTTCCTCCAACATTGCGTCGGTGGCGGTGACTTGGGTGGCAGTATCTGCTGACCCTCTTGTTAAACGGACCTGATAGCCGGCTGCAGCGACATCACTTGGGAACTCAGCTGTAACTGAATACCTTGTTGGGGTACTGGTAAGGGTTACAGTTTTTGCGAAAATTCCTGTTCCGCCGTATCGAAAAATACCTATCGTGATTGTTCCTGAGCCTGATAGCACAACGGGAAAGACAAATGTTCTCCCCATTGGCGACACAGTTGTTGATAGCGACTGATAAATATATGTATTAGCGTCCGGAAAGTTTAATACATTTGTTCCGGTGACACTTGTAGTGGTGGTTTTCACCCAACTCGCAACAGAGAAGTCCTCGCTCGAATCCGCAGCAAGCAGGTTCGCTACCCGCCGAGCTTTGAATACCGCTTCGTTGGTGTTGGTCGTGCGGACGTAGTTTCCTTCCCAGTCCTCGAAGACTCGGGCGCTGCCTCGGGTGAAGGTGGCTGATTTGCGCCCGTTGTAGTATAGGTCGGTGGTCAGCGGTGCATAAAGAAGCTGGTTGCAGAACATCGACCTGTGATGCAGCCAGTCGGGGCACTGATTACCCTGAATGCGGACCCCCGGCGGGATGGCACCGGCAGTGCCGGCCAAGACGAGGACAGCAAGCAGCGTTGAGGCTACAGCAGTAAAAAATCTACGCATGATCAGACCCCCTCAGCTCAAGGCGCCTTCCGGAAGAGCAGGTAGAACTTGCCACCACTGCCAACACTGGATGCGGTGATCGTCCACGGCCTAGCCAATGTAGCCATGCGATACGTATTGAGCCCGAGGAAGCTGTTCAGGAACACGGTCTCCTTGGCGGTCGTTGCATCAATAAAGTCAGTGCCGTTGGTCCCGAGCAGCGAGAGCCCGATGGTTGCGGTCATCTGCTCAGTGATCTCCAGATCCGCGTTGTCGGTCGGGGCCGGACCACCGCTGTCGCCCTCGGTCGAAGGGAAACTGACCAGTTGCCAGGCATACTGCCCAGCCAGTTTAATCATGATGGCGTCCAGTGCAGTGGTCCCGGACAAAGTGACACTCACCGTGCCGTCGGTATGCGCCGTGCAGAGCAGCAACACCTCCTCACCAGTCAGCACCGGCCCAGCCGAGCTTGCGTAGTACATGCCTACCGGAGCGTTCGCCCCGACATCTACACACGTGCTGGCCGCAAGGGCTACGGAGGTCCATAGGATGGTACTCAGGAAGGAGATGAGAAGAAAGGAGCGGAAAGTTGGACGCATGGTATGGCCCTCCGTAGTTTCAGAAGTTAATACTGATATTGATTTGCTGTGCATTCGTTGCATCTTTCTCCCCTGCGGTCACTTCGAGTTTCCCCCACTTCACCGTTGAGCGGATGGCTTCAAGCCGAGTGGATGCCGGAGTACCGGGGTCGTAGACCAAAGCGTCCAGCACCTCCAGATACCCCTCGGCCTGTGTCCGAGCCTTGCCAGCGAAAGTGACTCCGTTCTCCCGGGCATCTCGGATGGTCAGGGCCAACTCCCGGCGAAAGGCTGGGATGGTTGAGAGCAACTCAAACTCCTGCTCGGTCAGCCCGTAGCGAGTGAGTATCGTGTCCAGCTCGTCCAGGCCCAGGGCGAGGTCCATTATGAAGCGCGGATCCCACTTGTTGGTGGAGGCTGGGCGAGGGAGACCGTCGAAGGCTGGTGGTTGCTGGTAAGGTTCCAGTTCGGAAGTTAAGGTTGGGAGGCCGGCGCCACCGGGCGGAGGGGGAGGCTCATACTCCGGCAACTCGGCCTCCCAAGGTTGTACAGGTGCGCCCGGCTGCCCAAGCAGCTCTGCGTCCAGAGCACTGAAGTCGGTGCTCGTATCCCCTCGCATGGTATCCATACCATTATGCTACAACAATATAACATCTTGATACAAGGAAAAAATGAAGCCTCCAAATTTTGGAGGTTAAAAAGAAAGCCCGACCGAAGGAGAAAACGGTCGGGCTTAGAGAAAGGTGGTATTTCAGTATAGCTGATTAGGGAGTATTGTCAAGCCACTCCCAGATTTGTTTGGCGGTGTCCAATACGTCTGAGGGCGTGAACGCTGGTGCATACTCCACGCCGGACGGCTGCTTTCCTGCTGCATGGATATTAATTGCCATTCGCAATGCCTCCGATTTGTAGATTACTTCTTTATCCTTGTCTTCGTTCATAACTCCTCCCACTGGCCTTTGGGGTTCTTCCCCTCAACCTTTAAGTTTTCCGGCCGCAGTTGCTCCGCGACCAGTTCGTCCACTGTCTTGCCGGACAGGATCTCCATGACCTTCGTGCTGTGCCACAGTTTGAACTTCGGGTGCTCTACCAGCCGGGCGAAGGCTGCTTTCTTGTTCTGGTGCTGGCTCTTGTGCTCCCGGCTCTCACCTACCGCCCCACTCTCCAGGTGGATGATGCGAATGCCGGAAGCGGTTTTATTCTGGTGCTGTCCGCCCGGACCGCCGGCGCAGAACGCTTGGACCTCAAGATCCTTCGCTGTTACTGAGAAGAGCAGTTTTCTTTTCGAGTTTTGCATAGACTTTATCCTGCACATTTATCTTCAGCCACCCGATCAGGTAGCACATGACCTCCTCGGTCTCTCGGCACTGCGGGACCCCGCACACCTCCATGACTGAGCATGCTGCATGGGCCAGCTCATGAGCAACTATGCTCGCCTTGCTCAGGTCCTTGACCCAAACAAAGATATCGCCTCCGCAGTCCCGGACGCCGCCATGCGATGAGGGCACGAAGGAGACTTGGGTTCGGGCCCTGCGCAACCGATAGACTGCCTCCTCGGCATCCGCAGCCTCGCAGTTGCCTATGAAGAAAACCGAGCGGTTGAAAATTGGGACGTGGGCCAGGTGGGTGATCACCTCAGCACCTCCCACACCTGCCACGCCAGCGCAGCAGAGTTGATTAGCCAGCGTTTCATTTCAATTACTCCGCGTAATCGGTTGTGGAAACTCGACAAAAATTCCATCTTCATTTTGCACAAACTTTCGTGTTGCCGAAATAAATTTGTACTCTTCTCCGCGCTTAAATTCGTGCAGGTACATCGTTGGTTTTACATGTTTGTATACCCCAAACGGCAGCTTGCGGTAAACACCAGAAGCGGTCGGATGCTTGGCATGGTGCAGGGCTGTTCCGGTGATGTATCCGCCAACGAGCAGCACGATGATTCCGCAGACTTCTATGGCTATACCGACAATCAACATGTGGAATGGGTTCATTTCAGCGCCTCCCTAGCAATCTCGGCTATCTGTGCAATCCTGTGCCATACAGCATCAGGGTTTTTCTTGTAATCGGTAGCAATGGCCTCTATCTCCACCAACGCGGCTTCTAGCTGCTGGATGCGGCCGTCATCCTCCGGCTTCTCTGAACATTCCACACAGAAAAGTTTACCCGTTCCGTGCACGAAATCTGCCGGCTCCATCTTTTTCCCGCATCCGTCACAGTCTATGCCGGTATGATGTTTAATAGGTGATACAGTAGCTGTAACCAGCCCGCACTGGCTGACCAATTGTCCGGTTGCAACTTCAATTCCACTCATATCCCCTCCTTAAAGTGTACGGCGGGCAGGATTTGAACCTGCGACCTGCCCTCGATTAGGAACCACTCTACCTTACTGAGCCCCTGCCGTACTTTTCTGTTGTTACACTACTGCCAGCTCTGCTCCGAGCAGGGCGAGAGCTATGTTGCCGAGTGGTCCGCACTCAATGACCACGGCGCGGAGTTTCTCCGCATACTCCTTTATTCGTACTTGGTCCTGCTCCGGCAAGCCGGCTACGATTCCTCGGACGTAGATCAATGTTTCTTCACTTGGTGTCATGGCTTTCTCTCCTGTTGAATTTTATATTATCGTAGCACGGCGTTTTGAAAAAGTCAAGGGAGTAACAGAAAATAAGCGAGTAGTTAAAAAGTTCAGGAATTCAGTGAGTTAGGTGGAGTAGACACTGGAGTTACAGAAAATGGGGTGGTAGGGTGTTTGGTGTGTGAGCACTCATGAGATAGAGGGCGGCACACCGCGCATTTCCCCCCACGCCCCCCTCCCCGGAAAAACGAAGTACCCCCGCCCCTCTGAAAATCAGCGGGAAGGACGCGCATACCTGGACACCTCCCGGCCGGCGTAATGAAACAAGTAAACAGCTGCAGACCTGGAACACTGGGAAGTGATCCACCTGGTAAGTGATCCGCCTGGTAAGTGATCCGCCTGGGAAGTGATCCACCTGGGAAGTGATCCGTCTGGGAAGTGATCCGTCTGAAAAGAAATGATACTCCCAACACAAAATAAAATGTAACTTGCGTATCTTTTTACTTGTAACTTGTGTATCAATCGGATACAGTAAATTATAGAGGATGTTTATCCGCTCCCCACAAAAAGAGAGGTATATCATGAAGGCAACAACGAGAGTAAAATTCATAGGGACCGGTTCGGCAATGCGCTCTGCTTTATGCCCGTTTGAGTTTGCTTATGTAGAGGTGGAAACGAATGGTGTACGCTATCGTTGGTACAATGAGCAAGGGGCCTGGGACGCTCATAAGCTCTTCGGGAAAGAGGGATGTCTTTGCGATATAACCGCAATCTTCACCGAAAAAAGAGCCTTGCAGCGCGTGAAGGTACTTGCCAATAATATCCCTGATGATTGTTACCGGTAATTATAAAGAGTTGATACTTGATTAACAAAAATAAAACGGGAGGAAATGAGCAATGAAGATTCTAAGCATTGACGCGTGGCGTGACGGTAACAGCTGGACATGGAATCAATGGTATAATGTCGGAACAATTACCAAAGAAGAACTTAAGGCACTGAACAGTAACCGGAAGATTCTTAAATACTTCCGGGACAATGGCTATCTGTCCTCTTTATCTACTGGTAAATGTTCTGTGGAAGATGACCAGTACAACGTCGTTATTTGCGAACGTAGCAACGGGCGCCCGTTGTTTGCTATTGAGTACGGGCCTGAATATTAATTGAACAACAAAAACAAAACGGGAGGAAATGAGAGATGAAAAACGTAGAACAGTACACCATGTATGTTGAACAAGCGCTAGACCGCTACCATGCCGAGCTGCGCGACTGGCCCGGTGATGAGATACCATTCCCGACATTCTACGAATGGCTAGCCTTTGAAGTCCGTGCCGGCCGGTACACTAAAATTGCGCAGCTTATCACCGTAACCGTTGCTTTTGGAGGAGTAACCAAATGACAATAATCATTGACAGTGAAGAACAAGCCATTCAGGAAATGGAAGAAGCTATTAACGAGGTATCCGAAGCCATTAAAAGAGCTTGCCGGGTTGATATCAGCGATTTACTGAGGGAGGATTGAACCATGCGCGAAAAAATGAGACACCTTTTCAATCCAATGAAATTACGTGGCCTATTGCGGCGCCTGGGAGTTTCCCGCTTGTTTGCGCTGCAGCTGGCCATGAATTATGAGACTATTATATATAGGAGGT
>Ga0209728_1000172_pt1 | contig 60050 bp, 69 predicted proteins | sample RifGroD1_FD_183997 | JGI IMG/M metagenome (GOLD analysis project Ga0209728, IMG submission 183997) | Groundwater microbial communities from Rifle, Colorado, USA - Groundwater D1 (SPAdes) (version 2) | ecosystem: Environmental > Aquatic > Deep subsurface > Groundwater | place: Rifle, Colorado... | reverse complement strand
AGGCACCGGATGGAGGTTTCCTCGGTCCGGATGTTCTCACGAAAACGGGAATCGATTACGCCCGCCACCTCACCACCCGTTCCATCGCCGCCGATCAACCCGTAAACACCGAACCCACCCCCGCCCAGGCCGAAACAGTCAACAACCCCGATTCCATAGTCAACGGACAACTGATAAACACCACCCCCACCGAGGCCCAAAAATCCGCCGAGAATTATAAAACCGCGCACACGATCGTAGACGGTCTGAAACTGTCCATTGAAAACCACGTGGGTTCAATACGATCCGGGACCGATCCGTCCGGCAAGAAGTGGTCGCAGGAGATGAAAGCGGACTATGGTAAAATTCTCGGTACCAAAGGTTACGACAAGGACCATCTCGATATCTTCGTCAAACCCGGCTACACAGGAGAGGCGGCCGATGTGTTCGTCGTGAACCAGTATAACGCCGACGGAACGTTCGATGAGCATAAGACGGTCGTCGGCCCGGCCACCGAACAGGAAGCCCTTGACCTGTATCGCTCGAACTACGAAGACGGTTGGGCCGGTGGACGATCCGTTACCCGTGTGCCGATGGAAACATTCCGTAAGTGGGCGACTGGTACGGGGCCTGCTGCTGGACCATTGGTTCGTCGGGGGACGGTGACGGCACCGGTGAAATCATTGTGGTCTGAAATAAAGAATAAGAAAGTGTGGAAAGTGCCGTTGAGCGAAATGCAGAAAGCAGCACCACGTCCTGACTACTTCAGTGCCGACAGTCATAGATATGCAGTCAGAGGAGCGATGAACATAGGTCGTTTTATCCCTAAAAAAGTCCTTGCTGAATATCCTGATATGGTTGCGGAAATGGAAAAAGAGGTCGACCAGTGGAAACGGATAAAGAAGGAGAACACAGAAAACGGTACTGTATCGTATGAGAAGGTCGAAGTAGGGTCCACCATTGATGAATCAAAACAGAAATCCCCTGCCACATCAACACCGAAATCCTTCCCCGCCAAAGACGCCGATCTATCCACCGTCGAAGAACTGACCGAGCGGATCAAAAGTATCGAGGATCAACGCGAACGACTGAACTCGGTGTTGAACCCCCGCGATCACGCGGCACACCAGGCCAAGATTGCGAAACTTACCACCCGTCACGATGAATTGCGGACTCGTCGGGCGAAGTTGGTGAAGGAACAACGGACGGCACCATCTGACCTGCGGGGTAAAACTACCGAGTCCGAACCCCTGCTCGCCCGCGACGGGGGGTATAAATACCGTGTGGGTATAGCCCCAGTTGATGAACGGGTCAACAACCTGAAATACCGGATCGAAGTCGCCCGGGAGGATTCGGACAACTGGGCATCGGCGAACATGGGGTACCTGGCCCGTAAGGAATACGCGCCGAAACGATTTGTTGATCGTAAGGGAAACCTTGAAAAAGTCGAAGCAGTTGATCCGGAAGTGAAAAAACTGATCGCCTATGAACTCGGCGATAAAGAAACCCGACGCGCGAAAGACGAAGCGGCCCGAAAACAGCGTGACACCCTGCGCCTGAAGGAACAAGATCTCCGCGCTCGGTTCGATACCGCCGTATCCGGCCTGACCGGGAAGTTCCGGAAACAGGAATACACACAGAAGGTCGCCGAGGGTGAACCTGTTAAAGAAACGGCCCAAGTTTTCGGCTCGTTTGGCTACGTGAAAAGAGATCGTGGGTACGATGTCGTTCATCCGGTTAGCGGGTTACTGGTGGACAATTTTAAGACCGTATCGACTGCCCGGTCGTTTATTCTGGCTGCTGATGCTCTTAGTGTGAGATTTGATAAAGTCGAAGACGCCGGGAAATACGCCGGAATAGTGGGTAAACTGAATGACGCTTTCGACAGTAACCACACACCTGACGAGGATCTGGTCAAACAGTTGGAAGCGACACGACCCACACCTGACCCCGACGGCGGACCTGATATTACGTCCCGGCAGTCATCGAACACATTCGGTGACCCCGACCCGAAAGAATCATCTACTGTGCAAGCCGGTGTAGGTGGGAAGTCACCTGTTCAGGCAGCGACATTTCTTATTAACAACGCCCCGAATCCGGCGTATCGGATGATTGCCGAGAAGGTTCGGGGGACATTACAACGATTGGAGGCAAGTGGAATCCGGTTTGAACCAGTACGTGTTGCACATCTCGGAGACCGGGTGCCGTCCCAGTTAAGGTATGCAAGGGGGATTACTAATAATATCAACTCGTCCGTACCCCCGTACGTGGAAATATGGCTCAACGGGTCGGATGTTACCGGTAAAGTCGGACTATCCTACGAAGTCACCCTACATGAATTGGTTCATGCCGCCACGCAATCAGCGGTTCATCTGGGGATGTTGAAGGAGAATCAGAACAACCCTATCGCAAAACATGTACAAGATTTAACCAACATAACGAACAGAATTATTGATCACATCAATTCCCGAATAGCTAAAGACGTTGACCTCACTGAATTCGAAAAATATATTCAGGCGGGCAGCATTAATGCTCTTGAAGACCCACACGAAGTCCTCGCCTGGACCCTATCAAATCCCAGAATGCAGGAGTACCTGGAAACAATTCCACTGGGTAAATCGGAAACCTTGTGGTCGCAGTTTGTTACTGCGGTACGGAATTTACTCGGATTGGACCCGACGGCGGACACGGCTCTGAGTGAAGTGTTGCGGATCGGTAACGAGATAATGGGTGCCCCGGTTAACCAGTTGTTACATATGATTGAAAATTCTCGGTCAATACAAACAGTCTGGAATAATATCACATCTAGTCAACAAACAGGAGAAACCCGTGCAACAAACATTCAAAACGAACGTACAAAACGACCCGAAACTGACCGCCGAACAGAAACGAACATGGACGGCCGGTCGCTCGTTAAAACCTGGCGAGACAATCCACGGTTTCAAAAATGGTTCGGGGACTCCCGCGCCATCGAACCGGACAGCGAAGACCTGATCGTCTTCTACCACGGCTCACCGACCTTCGGGGCACCCAGTGGTTCCTACACGCTCGGCGAGAACCGAGGGAAACCGAAATCGCCGATGTCCGCCCTGGGCCATTGGTTCACCGAGGACCGTACCGAAGCGATCGGATATTCCCGCGGAACCGGCGATGTGGAATCGGTCGCCCTGCGGTTGGAAAACCCGTACGTCATCGACGGTTACGAGATGCCGATCCTGAACACTGTCGAGGAAGCCCAGGATTTCGCCGGACGGTTACGGAAATATGGGCACGATGGGATTTATTTCCCCGATCAGCAACAGGCGATAGTGTTCGATGCGAACCAGGCGAAGTCGATTGATAAAAATTCGGGGGAGTTTAGCCGGGAATTGGACAGTATACTTGAGTCCCGTACCGCCGATGACCCCGATAAATTAGACCAATTAGTTATTGATGAGATACTGAGTAACGGCAGGGTAAACATAGGGTTAAAGGTTCCTAAGTCTGTTCGCATTTGGCGTGGTGTGAGTCAAGAGTCGGGTGAGGGTGGTGCAACATACGGGACGGGACTTTATACCACGCGGTCCAAAAAAGAGGCGCAAGATTATGCGGGTAAAACAGGAAGAGTCGTTGAGATGGACATTTCGGACCTCCCTCAAAATCCTTTAAGGTTTAAAACAATCAACGATTTTCAAATTTGGCTACAGCAATCTTATGGAGTTCTTGGATTTAACGGCCCCAGAGAATTCAATAAAAAATACCCAGATTTGCGAGACTTTATACGGGGTCTAGGGGAAGATATAGACGGGATACAAATTGGTGAAGGTTCAGACTCCATTTTTGTCAACTATGGCGGGAGAAAATTAACCATAACGGACATCCTGTCCAGCGAAACCACCCGTCGCGAATTCATAGCCCAGGGCGGCGCCCTGATAGCCTGGGCCGCAGCCGGCGGCGACGTAACCGCCCTGGCCGATACCCGGTCGTTCAACGACGTCCTCGCCCAGCCGAAACAAACGGTCCACGGCGCCCTGTCCTGGATCGCCTCGAACTCACCCTCACCCCGCTTCCGGACCATGGCGGAAGACCTGCTCACCCTGTTACCCGACGACGGGTCCGTCACGCTGAACGTCACCGACACCCGGACCAATGCCGCGGGAACGGCCACCACGGACCGTCGCGCCCGCAGTGTGGCTATCACCCTGTTCGGCGACGGGCACAACGAGGCGACCCTGCTCCATGAGTCCTGGCATGCCGCCGTCCTCGCCCGGTACGACATGCTGAACTATTACCTGGCGAACCCCGGCAAGATGGGCAACCACCAGGCCGAAGCCGCCCTGAAACAGTATCGTGCCGTCTGGGAAGAATTCGGCGAAGCTGTTCGCGCGTACGGCAAGGGCCGGGATGATCTCCCAGTGTGGTTACGTGTGCCGGCAGAAAACCCGGACGAATTCCTCACCTACGCCCTGACCCACCCGGAAACCATCGACTGGATGTCCGAGCGTACGTATCGCGGCCGCACACTCAGGGAACGGTTCCTGCATGCGATCCGGGGGTTCTTCGCCCGAGTGTTCCGTCGTGCCCCGACCTGGCTCGATGCAGCGAATATGGCCACAGGTGACCTGATCGAAGCGATGCGTAAGGATGCACCGAATTTCGAGGCGTCGGCACGGATCCTGGAACTGGTGGGTCGTGGTACGGATGTGGCTAAGGCGGCACGACAGATCCGGAACGAACCGGCGTTTCGTAAGTGGTTCGAAGGTTCGAAGGTGGTTGACGAGGACGGCGACCCGTTGGTGGTTTATCATGGTACTCACTCTAAAAAATTTAACGAATTTGATACAAGTGGGGACAGTGGCTTGCACCCTACGGCGAAGTTAGGTGCATTTTTTACATCTGACAAAAATGTTGCTGGTACATTTGGGGACAGAATAGAAGAAGTATACATTGATATAAAAAACCCGTTACGAATTACGGCGCAAGAATATTTCGAAGATTTTTCGAGAGAGTACGTATCTGAAGATACCGGCATTGTCGATGATGAAGAACTTGACAATGAAATAGCCGAGAGAGTTCAATCATTAATAGACATGGCGGAGTACGACGGACATGACGGCATAATAGTCGAGGCCGATAGTGGTGAAGGCGACATCCACCCGCACTACCTTGATCGAGATGAAGGTAACTGGTTTGAACTAACCGCAGACACATATATAGTCTTCCGCCCCACCCAAATCAAATCAATCTTCAACGAGAAGTGGGACCCTAAAAACCCGAACATCCTCGAATCACGCCTCTACGCCCAGTCAGCCACCAGCGCCCCACCGGACCGTATCGACCGCTTCCTCGCCGCCAACCCCTCACTCAGTGACCAGTGGGAACGGTTCATCTACAACGTGATCGATAAAGACGACCCCCGGCGCCGGGTTCTCGCCCGTGCCGATGTGGTGAACCTCAGTGAGAACCTGTCCGAGAATACCGACATCCTCACCATCGAACGGCTGCGCGGCAAGAAAACCGCCGAGGAAGCCCTCAGGTTCTGGGAAGATAAAGCGGTTCCTCTGCTCCGTAAACTGGCCGGTGCGAAACTGGCCGCCGCAGATCTCGACGAATACGCCCACGCGAAACACGCACCCGAGCGGAATAAACGGATGCAGCAGGTCAACGCGAAAGCCTACATCGACCGGATCGCTGAACACTTGAACAGTGCCGAACGGCAGGCCCTGGACGACGAGATTATCGATATCCGTTCCGACGTTCTGATGACCGGGGGCACCCGTGCCGACCGACAGGATCGTTACCTGCAAGTGCTGGACCGACTGATGAACGGTATCGCCGCCCAGCGGGCAGATGTGGCCGCGCGGCAGCAGACCCTGACCGCTCGGGTATTCACCGCGGCCGAGATAGCGAAAGGAACACCAGCGAATCTACAGAAACGTATCGACGCCCGTACCGCTCACCTGGACGAGATCCAGGCTGTTGCCGACCGCTGGAATCTCGAATCACCCCGGTTCGCCGGGATCACCGACCAGGAGGCGGCCGATATCGTCCGTAAATGGCAGGCGGATCCCCGGTTCGCCGCGCTCACCGACGCACACGCTCGCCTGCTCGAATTCGGTCAGATGAAACTCGATATCCTGCGCGAGTCGGGCCAGTTGACCGATGTGGAATATAAATCCCTGGTTGATGGGTACGATTTTTACGTCCCCCTCATGCGTGACGTTGAAACCGACGACCGACCGGCAACAGGCCGGGTCACCGGTCCGACCGGCAGTCCGATCAAGGTCGCCAAAGGCTCCATGCTGGAAGTCGTCCACATCCTGGCCCACAGTATCCAGAACGTCCAGACGGCGATCAACCGGAAGCATAAAGCCGACGCGGGCCGAGTGCTGTATAACTTCGCCGTGGAAAATCCGGATGCCGGGATCACCGTCGGTAAGCAGAAGAAAGAACCGCGCCACGATTCCGAGGGCAATGTGGTCATGTTCACCGCGCCTCGCGAGGCCGATAACGAACTCTACATCCGGGTCGATGGGGAACGATATACCCTGACGTTCGACACGAAAAACGCCACCACCAAACGGTTCCTCGAATCGATCAAGGAAGCCGATGCGGGACTGTCCGGACCGATGCAGGCTGTCGGTAAATTGGTCCGTTTCCTTGCCAAAGTGAACACCACGCTATCGCCGGAATTTGTTATCACCAACTTTACCCGGGATATTCAGACCGCCGGCGTCCACATGGAAGATACCGAGGCGTCCGGCCTGCAGGGTAAGGTCCTCCGCAACGTGTTTCCCGCAATCAAAGGAATACTCGGTGCCGAATACGGTCGTGCAAACACCTACTGGGGCCGAGTGTACCGAGACTTTGCTGCGAACGGTGGAAAAATCGGCTGGATGCAATCGTACGACGGGATCACCGATCTCGCGAAACAGATCGAATCAACGATGGACCTGCACCGCGACGGGCATTATACGAAAAAATCCCTGCGGACCATCGCCGACCTGATCACCCGGACAAATACCGCCGTCGAGAACGGGGTCCGCCTGGCCGTTTATGACCAACTGATTAAAATAGGCGCCACGCCCAGCCGGGCCGCTCTCGCCGCTTCGAACCTCACTGTGGATTTCACCCGGCGCGGGGCATACAGTCCGGTACTCAACAGCCTGTATATGTTTTTCAATGCCGGTGTTCAGGGTAACGTCCGGATGATTAAAGCCGTTGCCCGTTCTTCCCGAGTCAGGGCTATTACCGGCGGTATTGTTCTCGCCGGATTCGCTCTGCAGTTCCTGGCCTATGCGACCGGCGGCGATGATGAAACTGGTCAGCCCTATATCGACGGGATTAAAGATTTTATTCGTGAGCGAAATATGATAATCATGTATCCCGGGACCGACGGCAAGTTCCAGAAGATCCCCATGCCGTACGGTTATAACCTGTTCTACAACCTGGGCGCCGGTATCGCTAAAGCTGCTCATGCTTTGTATAACGGGCGGAAATATGAACCGGGTAAGGAAGCGGTAAAACTCGTCACCATGGTGATGAATTCGTTCAACCCCCTACAGGCGGCTACGGTGACACAGGCACTATCACCGACAGTCCTTGACCCGTTTGTCATGGTTGGCGAAAATAAAAACTGGGCCGGAATGGATCTCATGCCGAAAGAATCCCCATTTGGACCGGGTAAAGCCGATGCTTACCGGGCCTGGAAATCCACATCGGGGATCGCGAAATCGGTGGCGCAGGGACTACACCGGCTGACTGGCGGCAAGGGCGAATATGATAACACGGCGGGTATCGACGTATCCCCTGAGGTCCTGGAACTGATGTACGAAACGTTTACCGGTTCGGCCGGCCGATTCCTGAAAGATATGACGGTCACGCCGATACAGGCGGTTACTGGTGACGAACCGGTTGATCCGGCCAAGGTGCCGTTTCTGCGACGGGCCTACGGCGAGTGGTCCCCAAGGTCGATCAGTACCCGGTATTACGAAGAGGCGGAACAGGTTGAAAGATTTCGCAAGGATTATTTAGCGGCCGATGGTCCCACACGTAAAGAATTATCTACCGATCCGCGGTATAAAATGGTAAGCTACACCCGTGAGGTTGAAAATACGCTTGACAAACTGCGGGATGCCCGTAACAAGGCAGAAGCGGCTGGTCGACCGACGAAATCGATTGATGAACGTATCCTGAAATTACAAACCGAATATCTGAAGAGGGGTAAATAATATGATCCGTGACACGAAGAACAATCCGATTCCGGTATTCGCCCCGAAACGTGTACAAGCGGTTACCGCTACCGAAGCGTGGACCCCCGGTGCCGATGATCGAGTATTTATGTCGGCATATACGACCACGATTCAACTGCAGATCAGTGGGGGCACCGCTTTTCCACTCGACCCATATATCCCACTGGGGATTCAACCGGGGAAGACGTACACTTCCGATACAACTTGTTCATTCCTGGTGGAATAAATGTACGGGTATAATCTCGGACTTGGGGTAACTGGGAATCGGTTACCCCCCGGCGCCACCATGCTGATGAAAAATATCGGCGGCGTGATGACTGCTGTTATCGGCGAATCAAGCATCCTGTATCAGTCCGGTGATGCCTCAACCTGGCAGACTACAGCAGTTTGGGGATTCGAGCGCACTGCCGCAACCATCGCCATTGACACGGCTTTAGGTGGTGGAAAATTATTTGACGGCGTAAATCCTCGTTACCTGAATTGGGCGGCGTGGATGGATATGGCGTTCGTCAACGTGAGTTATCTGGTTATAGGCACCAAGGGGGCGGCTGGATGGTCTGTTGATTTATCATCTATAGGCAAACTCGCTCAAGCGCGAAGGGTGCTCAACTCCGTTGACCAGACGCTCCTGATTTCTGACATCATCACCTCTGCTCTCAGCGATACCGCAGGAACGCACACCGGCCAGCTTTGGGTTCCGGACGAAGGAGGAGTTTATCGGTGCACAACCGCCACCAATCCCAACATCCAGGGCGGTGCGTGGGACGGTACCAAACTGATCACGCCGACCACCTATCCCACTCGCGGAATCAGGACGCAAAAAGGCACTCGATATCCAACGGCTGACGTTGCGTTCAAAGGGCTTACCTGCGCCCCGGCGATGACAAACAAGGTTGCGTGCCGGAAGACGAATCCTGCCGATACCACAAATATCAATAAGACAGGAGACGCAGCAGCCACTCTATCAGTGGTTGACGATGCGGCTGCTTTGGCCGCAGCCGGGCTTGCCGATATTTGCACTAGTGGAAAAGTCTACAAACTGGACAATAGCGCAGGAACCGTAGCCGCGCAGGCGTCAATCGCTGGAGCTGCTAACACCAATCCCCACAGCCTGCGCGTATTTGCTAGAAGTACAGGTAGTTGGGTACTACAATTTAATAGCGGAGAGGGAGCAACGGCATTTAATACAGCCGGTTATATATCCTGCAAAAAAGAAAACGTCTCTCCTGCCGTGAACGGCAGAACCCTTCAAATATACGCCCCTGCTGGCATAACGGTATATTTTATTCTGCCTGTTCTCATTGAAGCATCAGCCATCGGTGTTCTTTGCGCCCCGCCAAGCGCCGCAGCAGATGAACTCGCTTCATATACCAGACCAGCAGTCTATGCAACCTATAGCACGGCAGGCAACCTGTTCCCGATGGTCGATGCCGCTACAGCGCAGAATTTCGCTGTTGCCATGCGTCTGGTGCCGTTAAGGGCAGGGCAGTCATCTTCCTGGATGTTCGCGTCTTACGTGGACGCAGATAATTACACAGGTATTCTCGTCACAGCGACTCAGGTAGTCCTCAGGAAGCGAGTTGCCACTGTAGAGACCGATGCCGTTTTGACCTACACCCATGCAGCAAATAACCCGTTTTGGGTTGCTGCCGTCCTGACCGATCAAGGCATGTCCGCAAAAGTCAAACAGGATGGCGGGGCATGGTCTTCTTGGGTAGATGTAACGACTGCGGCGGGCCAAACTGCATCTCCGGTAGCCTCGACATATCAAATCGGTGCCATCAACAACATCTCTGGATTTGCGGCTCATAATCCAATCGGCCCGCAGATCACACATCTTGGCAGTCGTGCGACACTGGCGGAATACAAAACCGTAGCCGAGGCCAAACTCGCGGAAATCCTGATATGATACAGCCGACAATAATAATACCTTCCAATATACCGGTGTTTGCCCGAAACTATGAGCAACTAAAGGCTTGTGACTGGGAATTATCTCCTTGTGTCTTCGTGTTTGGTAGAATAAGCGATGGTGATGGAGGGGGCGGCTACTTCCGCTTTATACCGTCATCAGAGCTGACACCAAAAGACATGGACGCAATTTCGAACGATCCACTTGAGGGTATTTATGTCTCTTCGGAGTTTGGGTATTGGAAAAGAGTTTATTCGTATGGCATAAATCCATTGTGGTTTCAGCCAAACATAATACCGGGAGAAACAGACATGTCTTCCGGAATTTTATCAGCAATAAAATATTCGAAAATAAACGGTGATATTGTAGCTATTCCCCCTGGGATATTTTTTTACAACACAGATTTAATCCTTACAGATGGGGAAAAAGTTCGAGGCACAAACAATGGGGAGAATCCGCTTGGAAATGGCAGTTTAAGGGGGACTGTTTTATGGTATGGCGGTAATGGTAAAGCAATAACATTATCAGGCCCCTTATGCGAAGCAAGTGGATTTACGTTATTCGATAAAAACAAACAAGCTACGCATGGTGTCTATGTTGGCGCAAACAACGGGGAAAATATAGACTCACCAAAGGTGGATATAATAATAAATGGATTCACAAGAGATGGCGCATATGCGTTCGAGGCTAATGCAACGAATGGTGGTATAGCATATGGAGAGTTTAGGGTAAGGGCCAGGTCGTGTAAAAACTACTTCAAAATCTTTGACAACAACACTGGAGTTCCCGCCCCGTTCGGCTATGTAAATTCGAATAATTTTTTGCTTCGCTGCTCAGGTGGTGAAATTGGTGATGCTGCTCCAGAATACGGATTATACGTAGAAGGTGGCAACAATAACACCATACTACCTGGATCTGTATTAGAGCCGTACCAGACATCTGAAAATCATGTCAGGGTTGTGCGCGGACAAATATCCGGCAAGTTGCGCGTTGAAGGTCAACGACAGGGTGAATCGAAACCATTAGTTTTGATTGAAAGTGGAGATTCTGATTTAAGATTCGAGCCTTCTACTGCACATATCGTTAATAAATCTAGGTCTGCAAAATTAATAAACCTTGGGTCGAAATCTGCTCAACCTAAAATTCCAGCAGATAATCTGTATTATAATCCAGAGTTTTTCGAGGATAGAAATAAAAATATTTCCGGGTGGTCAATCTCTGGCGGTGTAACTTTTCGGTCTATCGAGCCGCAGTTACTCAAAGGGTTCAGGACTTTAGAAATAACTGTCCCTCCTGGTGTTGTTTGCAAATTGTCCCAGCCTGTCCCGGTAATCAATAATTCATTCGACACGGTATCACACGGTGCTTGGGTCAAGGTAGACACGGGAGTATATCCTGGGGCTTCTGCAAGAGCGTTGATGTTTTTCGATACAGGATTGACCGGCGGGGCCAGACATGTCGGTGATGGGTGCTTTCATTATCTGGGCCTTTCGGGCAAATACAACCAAGTGGCATTAGCCAATTTCGCTAACTCTATCGAGATGATCGGCGGGGATGTGGAGACTATTTTTTATGTAACCTGCCCTGCGCTGTGCTTCGGTAGCGAACGCCCAAGTATTTACGGCAACGAAAATAGCCGAAAAATAATAAATACAGATTTATCGACATCTCATGGCGGGGCCAACGAACTAATTCTCCCGCCGGATGGAGATACTTTTATAATTTCGTCGTCAATCGGCCCCAAGACAATAGCGAGAATAAATAACAGTGCAAAAATATCTTACCCCGGAAGATGCATAACACTGCTTTTTGACCAAAGCGCCGCCGGATCGACCGTGACGGTGTCAAACTATTACATTGTCGGAAGGGCAAATATATTGGTTGATCAACACACCAGCATAAAACTTGTCTCAGATAAGGCAGGGGTATGGAAAATTATAGGCATTTACTGATTGATACGAAACTATCAGCAACCAAAACAATAACAAATTAAAGGTGCAACATGAAAAAACTCATCCCCTTTATCCTCGCCGCGCTGATGCTTGCCGGGTGTGCTGATGGCGTTAACACCACAAACCAACTTATTGCAGATTCAAACGCGAACAACAAGAAGGCTGCCGCCGATGCGCTGGTGGCCTGCAAGGATGACGCCGCCTGTAAGGTTGGGGTCATGGCAATATTTTTCTCAAACACTGGCCAGCCGTTTTACAAGCCGGATACCGTTGTTGATTACCTCCGCGCGGGAATCCCCTACGCTGACCTGAGTGCTCGCATTTTTAATTCATGGTGGAACAGTGGCGGGGTGAGTGGCGACAGGACAGGCGGCACGGTCGTAATTGGCGACAACAACCAGTTGAGCGGATTCGGGAACCGGCTGACGGCTGACCGGAATAGCTCGGTGTTCGGCTCGTTTGAATCCACCTCGTCTGTTGAGCGGTCACAGTCCTGGGAGAATATGTACAATCCGACAACCGACAACAGCCGGGATCAGATCAAATGAACCGCCTGATACGAACCTACCCGCACACTAATGAACGAGGCAATCGCCTCTGGAAATCTGAGGCATGCGAACGGGTTTGTATCCAAGGCAACCGGGAATCCCACATCCTGGATATATGTGATCATTATGAAAATCGGATGGCCGGGCCGGAAGACGCCGCGCGATGGGGTGTAACAATCGGTGATCGAATGGAGGGTTGCAGCGCATGACCATAGCCAGAATTACCGCAGCGATAATCCTCGTTATTATGGCTACCACCTGGGGCGGAATCAGTTACCGCCTGCTTGAATTGCAACAGTTATCCCCCGGTATGATGGCCGCAGCCGGTACCCTGTTGTCGATAGTTACCGGCGGGGAGTTCGTTGCCAGGAGGTTCACTAAATGAATATTCCGCCCCTGCGCCTCGAACTGTTACCGACGGACGACTGGTTCGCCGTTCCCCGGTACCGGCCGATTGAAGATTGGATCATCACCCTCGGCCCCGAAGACGGCAACCTGCCGTTAATTTTCCCCCGCACGTTTGAAACCGACCTGGCCAGTATTCCCCGGTTGTTCTGGAACATCCCCGGATTTTCTCCGGCCGGTCCACTGCGGTACGGGTCGTTGCCTCATGATCTGGGGTATCAATATCAATACCTGTTGTCACCGTTTGAACCGGGGCGGCAGTATGGGGAATCGTCCCTTGCGTTACGAGAGCGTCACCGTAAAGCATTCGGAGATCTGGTGCCGGTGTTCGTCGGCTACCCGCAAAAATTTTTCGACAACCTGCTGGCCGGTGTGACCGTTGAAGCGACCGGCGCCCGGTTTGTAGCATGGGCCGCCGATACCGCCCTCAATAGATTCGGTGATGTTGCCTGGAATAAATACCGCCGCCTTGGTCCGACGGCATTCAACCGTAACAGCCTGGGACTGCCGGGCATTACCACAAGAGGCGAGGTGTATTGATGGAGCTATCCCCCGAACAGTTTAACCAATTACTTACCACCTTAAGAAGTGTACCCGGTCACTACACCATAACCGGGGCCGCTGATTGGCCGATGCTCCTGGTTCTTTGTGGATTTTTCGGTACCGCCCTTACCGGCCTGATCTGTTTCATGTGGCACGATCTGGGAAAGCGATTCGACAGTTACGAGGCCGCAAACGAAAAGACCCATGACGCACTGTGGAAATCGCAAGGGGAATGCCAAGAGGCATGTTGCCCCCGTGGTGGTAAACCATGACCACCGTTGACCGGATCCGCGCATTACTGACCGATATTGAACGACCCGTCCGGTAAAATAATCACGCCTGCTGGCGCCGAGGCCGCAATCGAGGCCCGCGCGGTCCGACGGTGCCTACGAATCGCCATTGAAGAGGAAAAACTATGTTCACAGCCGAAACACTCGCCCGAATAATCCACATCTCCCTGGTACCGATCACCGCCACCAGGCACCCACTGTGGTCGCCGACGGTCGAAACGATCCTGATTATGATCGCCGCCCATGAATCGAAGATGGGCCGGTATTTACGACAGATCGGCGGGGGCCCGGCCCGCGGTGTGTTCCAGATCGAACCGGCAACGATGGAAGATATCTACCACTCGTTTATTAACCCCCGACCAAAACTTGCCCGTCAGATCGCCGAAATCACCGGGTGCGACGGGCCGGATCTGAATCACCTCGCGTACAACCCAATGTACGGGGCGATCCTCGCCCGGTTGAAACTGTATCAATCCCCGGGCGAGATCCCCACCGATACCCCGCTCATGGCTGAATATGCGAAGCGGTATTATAACTCGCCTGACGGCGCTGCGACGGCGAACGACTACCTCCTTGCTTATTACCAGACAAGGAACGTATAGATTCGAGTTTTTCCCGGAGATCCTCCTTGATCGCCTGGTTACCGTACCGCAGTAGCATGCTGACGAGCTCCCGGTCCGACTCCGACATATCGTCCAGGGTTGAATCGGGATCGACTCCGTAGACCCGGTACACTTCCTCAACGCGGTCCGGCGGGATGTTACCGATGGTTTCCCAGCTAGATATAGTTTGCTGCGTCACACCGAATATGGTAGCAAAATCTTTCTGCGATTTACCTTGTGCCTGTCGTGCTTTTTTTAACATTGTACACCTCCTGTTAATGTGTATTTTTAGTTAGGATAATTAACATGGTGTTAATTGTAAAGGGGGTAAATTAACTTGTTGTTAAATTACGACTATTGTGTTAGGTTACCGGGAAGCATAAACTAAGGGTAACAGACTATGAGCCAGAAAGATTTTGCGAGTAAAGTACTAGGGGTAACCGATGCGTTCTGGTCACAGGTGTTGGGCGGTAAACGCAACCTGCGGATCGGTACAGCGAGGAAGGCTGCCGAGGTATTGGGTACCCCGGCAGATCTATGGATGGACGGTACGAAGGAGGACCGGCGGGCGGCGTGGGATGCGTGGCGGGTTAGTCAGTTGATGGAGGTCCAGGCATATAGGCAAGAGTCCAGTACCTCACTGCAGTAGCCTCGGGACTTATCCCGTTCCCGTCAGACCATATAAGCCACACCCCGACTCCGTCACTCGCCCATATTTTACCAAACGGTGGAACCTCGTCTCTGCTATGCCAGTCAAATGTCGGAATTACTTGATGACTCGGCCAATCACTTTCTGCCCGCTTTAGTGTTTCGCGCAGTTCATTTATTCTGGATTGCATATTGTCGAGTAACAATTGAACCGCTCTTATCTCTTCGTTAATATTCATTCTTCGCCTCCCAGCGCCAAAGTTATTTCATCACACAATCTTCCTGGTGTCGGCACCGTGCAGAAAACCGCCCGCGGCGAAACATACTCCCCATTTATGACTTTCTTCCGGCGGGTACCGGTATCTATTAGGTCGGTCATGGCTTGTCACCGTTTAAGATCTGCATTAAACTCGCAACTATCGACGTCACTTTTGCATGAAATATTCGATCGGTACGATATCGGATGATTGCCCCCTCCGTCATTTCAGTAATATCGGCGGCGGTACATATCGCGAGGGTCATAGTTTGTACCCTGTCGAAATGATGCAGCCTAGACGCGACCGCGTCAGTAAAAGCGTCTGCGATTCCCGATCGATTCGTCGCCTCGATCTGGCTCTCAGTCATCTTGTCACCGTTTAAAATGTTTTCGACTTTATCCCTAAAAATTTGGTCACTGTAAGATTGTGGCAATGCTGATGTAGATCCATCGTCTAAGCATTCGATCAGCGCCACCCGTATCGCCTCAACCCGCTTCCGCCAGTAACAAACATCGCACAGGTCCGGATCGCTACCATCCCGACCGTGTAACCCGTGGTTAATCGCAAAACTGTGACATATTTTACAGCATCCCATCACTTACCTCCCCTTAATTAACGGATCGACCAGTTTCCGAGCCTCGGTCACATAATACCGGAAATCGATCTGGTCGTGTATATCGTACCTGATTTCGTTCAAAGGTGTGACCTTCCAGCCGACATCGACACCGATCCGGCGGTCCACCGTCTTACCTTTCAGCGGGTTCATGATTTTCACCAGTGACCCACCTCCCCGGCTAATGAAATACCGGGTGATATTCTGCAATGGTCGGTCGATACCGTCGGGCCCGACCAGGACCAGGCGGGACGACCGGGGAACCTTGGTCCGCAGCATGAAATCCATGATGTTCGGGTGATGATGAACGAACGTTTCGATATTCTCACCACGGATCAGCGCGGCCTCGGCGGCCATCTGGACGACCAGGGCGGAATGATTCTGGTGCCAGCCGAGGTTACCCTTTCCGCCCGGTTTCTCGATATTGTGTTCATAGGCACCCTTGCGTTTCAGCTTACCGCCTGGGCTGACCGCGAGGTAGGAATTGACGTCTCTGATATACATCTTGTCATAGGTCGCCTCTTCCAGTTCGAGCATGGTTACCGCACACCACCATTCCTTCACCTTCTCGATATGCGGCAGGTATTCACGTCGGGTCCGGACCGTGAGTCCATCGGTGTTGATCTGGATCATCTGCAATCCGGGAATTTTCATCAACTGTTCGGCCAGCATGCAAAGGACAAGTTGCCCGTTGATCGTGATCGTCATGGTGTACTGCGGATCGTAGAACGGGGAATACTGATTGTTTGTGTCACCGTAGGTACCGTTCAGGGCGAGTTTAAGCATGTCGTTCTCAGGGCTGCCTTTTTTATACCCGACCCGCTGTCGTTTGATCTCGGCGTAAATATCACAGAATGTTTCACCCAGGTGTTCCGGATATACCCGGTTGACGATTCCTAACGATGGATAGAAGCTAGTAACATCCAGGTCGAGGATAATGTGATCATCATCTGAACTGACCACGGCGGCCGCGATCGATCCATGAATCCCTCCGGTGCCGAAAACAAACATGAATCCGTTTACTGCGCAGTTCAGGTTCTCGATTGAGCCTTTCGTCTCGGTAATCGTCGTCGCCTGGAACCATTGCAGGATCCGGTTGAATTCTGGATGTTCGAATCGGATATACGGGAAAATGATATCCCTGAACGCAATCTGCGGACGCGGTGTCTGCCGGGGGACCCGCCGACCATCGACACGGGTATAACAACAGCCGGGATTCGCTTTCTCCAACTCCATAATGAAAAAATCTTTGCCGATTTTCGTATCATTATGGTTGAGAAAATTTCGGCTGTATTTCTCGGACAGATATTCTCGGAATTTAATCTGTTCGAGCGACGCCACATAGAACTTGCGGGTCTGGTCCACATCGTGCCGGTTGTACCGGAGCAGCACGTCAATCTGTTCGGAGGTAAGTGGAGTGCCCGGGGCAAACGGTAGCTCTTGAATTGAATCAGATCGCATGTTGTATTCCAGCATTTTCAAGCTGGTGAATTTCGCCACATTATCGAAATGGTGGATTTTGAACAGATCGACCTGGGGTACAATCCGGTCATTGTCCCAGATAATATGGCCGAACCGATCATCGGTGTGAATGATGCCGGCAGCGAATGAGTAGATCAGTTCCGGGGTGACGCCGTAGTTCTGCAGGACGAAATGAAGGACAGGGTAGTCGAACCCGATATTGTTGAATCCGACCATCCTGTCACCGCGGCCGGCGATCAGGTGTACCCATGACCACAGTGTGGCGATATCGTTCCGCCGGTGACTGATTTCGAATACGTGGCAGGCGTCCGTTTCGTGTTCGACCGACGTGAGGGTGAACACGTTGGGGACGCACTCCGTGTCATATATGTGATTAATCATATCGGGCCCGTAGAGATAGTTTCAGTTAAAATCTTGCAAACGTTTTGCTCTATTTTATGTCTGCAAACTCAGGAAGATTAGATGGTATAACAGAGTCCTCCTTCATCTCTTTAAGCCCATCTAGGATACCAAGGAGTGCAATCGACAAAGCGGCATTTTGCAGCAGTCTTTTCTTCAGTTCCACCATTGCATGGGGATTATTGTTATCAATCATCTCAATCTTTACCACGCGCTTGATGAACATTCTGCGCCACTCTTCCAACCCCCAACTTCCGTTTGCCTCACCCCAAAGAAAGGTTTGTATTTTTCTGGCTGCTATTATCGCTTCCTTCAGGTGCTTTTCTTCTTTGGTAAGCTCCATTTTTATCTCCTTTACTGGTTTGATTTCAGCTATTTATTGATCAGTCAATATTTGCAAACAGTCTGAATTTTCTGAAGTCGATTGAGCCGGTAGCTATATGCTCAAGATTGCCATCTCGATTGGTTTTGAATTCGCCTTTTGGCAACCACACTCTTTCAAATTGGTTATGCCATCGGCCTTTTCCTGTTGATGTACCATCAGCGTATTTTGTTGGACCGCATGAGCTGCATAGTTTCTTCCCTCGTAAATGCGGGATAACGCTCCAGTCAAAAACCTCGACATACGAAAATCCTTGAGATGAAAGTGCGGTATTTTCACAACACCCACAATTTTCGCACTGAAAAAGACTCATTTGCCTATCCTTTTTGTATTGGTTAAAATGGAAGATTGTACTTTCATCTCCGTCAGCCGACAGTACCAAAAGGGCGGTCCAGGTGGGCCGCCCCTCATGGTGTATTAGAACGATACGTCAGCACCAGTCGACCGCGGCAACCGGGCGATGTGCGCTTCGGTCCACCCGGGGAAACTGAGCAACTGCGACCGGGTGTAAATTTTCCCCTCAAGGACGAAACTGTCCTCGGCGGGGACAGGCGGCGCCGCGGGCGGCTGCAGGAAATCCATCGCCGGGGCACTCGGTGCTGGTGCCGGTGCTGGTGCTGGTGCTGGTGCTGGTGCTGGTGCTGGTGCTGGTGCACCGACAGGCGTAGCAGCGGCAATCTGTGCGTCGGTCCATCGGGCGGCCCGCAGTTGCGCCACGGTATACTCGACCCCGTTGACGAGGTACCGAGGTTCACTGGTTACGGGCGGAATACTCGGACCGGTGGCAGGCGGCGCCACACTGGTATCATACGCGCCGTTTGCCGGCAGGACCGGCGCGGACGCACCGAACGCAGTTGCCGCATCGGGACCGTCGCCGGTGACGATCCGTTGGCCAGCGCGGGACAGTTCGAACAGTGTGGGATTGATGTACACACCGGGCGACTGGCTCGGTTTGTTCCCTTTCACGTTGATCGACACCCGGCAATAGTCACCGCATTTCAACTCGTCTTTATTCTGGATCTGTTGATGTGGATCGTATTTACCCACGTGGTAACATTTGATCCCCAGTTCGGTTGAACAACCGATTACCCAGTGACCGGGGTAACCCTCACACTGATTCGGAATACGACCGGGTTTTCCGCCGAACGGTTTTTTAGGAATCGTGCTGTCGCCGTCGGTGACCTTCCAGGCGAACGTCGGGTGTTGCCATTCACCGAGGGTCCAGCATTCCTGGGCTTCACGGACGATTATTTGACCCCAGTCGGTTTGCTGCCAGGTCAGGCCGGGGATTTTCGGAATTGCGATCGCGATATAGGTACTGGACCGGGGGGTTATTCCGTCCTGCTGCATCAACACCTGACCGGTTTTATCATCCTTGCGAACGTTGGAAACCATCGGGTGACCACCTACGAGACGACCTGTTACTAGGATTTCAGTTGGCATGTTATTATTCTCCCATCGGTTCAAAAACTTTACGAGCTTTATCACCGGTATCGAATACCAGTTTCAGCCCAGAATTTCGCCCACTGTACAGCGCCAGTGTGGCATTATCAAGCCCAGCCTTACGTGCCTGGTTCGGCGTGATCAGTGCTTCTTTCCGCAGATTTATACCGAGCAGATCACCAAGGGCGGTAACCTCGGCAACCGGTTTCGTCCATGCTTCCCGGCCGGCGACCGGTTCGAGCGCCCACCACGGGACCATCTGTCCACCGCGAATCAGGGCGGACACCTGTTCCTCATATCCGGTTTTCAACCCGGTCAGGGCTTCTATTGCCCGGGTGACCACGTGAAGCTGCAGGCCCAGCGCCTGAACACTGAGTTCAATCGGTACCGGGGCGGACGCCGCTTCAAACAGGGTCAAATCGGCCGTCAGTGCAGTTTCGCACCGAGTACGGGCGTCACAACGGCGGCAGTGCTTCCCGGATCGACAGACACCGTTCGGTCCCATTGCCTCGGCTGCCCGTTCCCGCAGGACGCCGAACATCGGTTCGAGTCGGCTGATCGGTACCCGCCACCGCGCCGGGACGTTTCGAGGTCGGAACGCTCGGGGCTGACAGATCCGGAATTCTACCTCGGTTGGGGCCAGTTCGGTTACCAGCCCGGCGGTGTAATTCGCCAGCTGCCAGTTTTCGTAGGCGTCGACCACCAGATGACCGTATTTATAATCCCATACGATCAATAACGATTCGGACGGGTCGTACATCCAGAAATCGGGCGTACCGAACGATTCAGGGTGGACCGACGGACAGTCAACCTTGTTTTCCAGCCCATATTTCAACCCGCCGTTTACGACCCGCATCCGATATTCGGCGATAGCGTCGTCGGCGTAGATCTCGGCGGATTCGACCATCTCCATGTCGATAATTACCCCGTTCTGTGCCGTATCACCGGGGGTAAGCTCCGGGCCGATGTCGCCATGTAATGCCTTCCAGATCATCAACCGGCCGACCTCATGCGACGCGGTACCCTCTGCGGATTCGTCCGATTCGCCCGACGGCGGTACCGATTCCATCATTTTCGGCCAACCGGTACACCCGCCACCGGCCCAGATATAGGCCGACGACGGGGGGATACGACTGTGTGCACTCTGTTCCATAGTTTTTATCTCGTCGATTCTGACTAAATATTTACCCCGGCCCTCATCAACCCACACGCACCACTCGTTTTCGTGCGGTGCAACGATCCGGGCGTTCCGGGTCAGCTTGAACGCATAATCGTACCATGTGATTCGGGCGCCGGGTTTCATGGGAACAGCACCGCTGCTACCGCCGGGACCAGATCGGGACGAGCGGCCAGGAGTGGGTACGCCTGCAACCCGACCTGCTGTACCGCAGCGTTCACCCGGTCAAAGGGGATCGCATTCGACGTGATGGCCACATTGAGTTGCGCGAATGTGGTGATGGGACCAGCGGCGGGCGGTGGTGTGACGGCAGCCGGGGGTAACGGACCGGTCATACCCGACTGCGGTACGACCGGACCAACGGCGGGCGGTAAATGTGACCCCGGAGTACCGCTGGTGACGGGTACGGGCGCAACCACTGCGGCGACCGGACCGGGCGCGGCCATAGCACCGGTCAACTCACCTTCGACCTGATTGATAAACGCGAGCCAGCTTGCCTCGTCGGCGTATTCGGCCGGGCGTTTCCGGTTGCGCCAGTTCCCGTTGTTTAAACGGGCATGGCTGGAGGCATGGATCCGTCCATCCCACGGCAGGCGGCGGGGGTCAAGATCGACAGTCGGCGGAGGTGCGGCCGTTTCGGGCTGATACGCGCTGTTCTGCGGTACCTGTCCGAACACGGTTGCAGCGTCGGGTGGGGGCGGGACAAATGTTTCGGGGGCCACACTGGGGACAAGGGCATCCCCAGTGGGCGGCGTAGGGGTGATGACGATATTATTTGGAACGTTTTTCAAACCGGCCGTTACATCTTCTGCGGTCGGCACAGGTGTGGGTGTAGTTGGCGTGATGACGGGAGCAGACTTATTAGCGGCAATGATCTCCCCTACCGTGACCCCGGACACCGGTACGGCCTCGGCCGCCCGCATCACTGATGACCACTGTTCTTTCGGGATCTTCGATACCCGTTCGAAAAACTTTGCTGCTGCTTTCAACGCTTCCGGTTTATCCGGCACTGTTATCGAGTACGACATTTTTACCTCTTTGGTTGTGGTTGATGGTAGAATTCTGTTGTCATGAGCGATATTATGCGGTATTGTCGTGTCTGTCAACTAAAAAATACAGGCGTAAGATTCTACAGGAGGGAAAAAATGGACATCCAACAGCACGAACACGAAACCTATGATTTTGATCGAAACGCTATTGCAGTGGCTACTGAACGCGGCCAAAAGGTATACTACCCTCAAATCAATGAAATTCTGATCGATATTGATTCAGAGGAACAATATCTCGAATTTAGTAGGAGAATTACCGAACTGGTACGAGATGAAAGAATTCCCTATGGTTTTTCCATCACACGAATTGAACCGTCTAAAAGCGGATTACCTCATCGACACATTCACGTAGAAATGTTTCAGAACGACGGAAAACCTGTCGTTTTAGGGGAATGGCAAAGAATATGTCTACAGTTTGCACTCGGTTCTGATCGAATCAAAGAACTTCTTAGTACATACAGGGTGTTAGCCGGGATCTCGAAACCAACCGTTCTATTTAAGTGAGGAATAACCATGTGGAAATGCAAATGCGGCAAGGAACCGACGTTCACTGGTTCGACCGATCATCTGACCGAATGGTGGAATAACTGGTACACGGGGGCGGTGGCGTGAAACTCCGTCCATACCAGACCGATCTGAAACAACAGATCTACGACGCCTGGTCCGCTGGTAATCAGAACGTCCTGGCCGTGCTCCCGACCGGCGGTGGGAAAACCATAATATTTTCCGATATAATTCGGGAACATAACGGTCCCGCCTGTGCCATCGCTCACCGTAAGGAACTGGTGTGTCAGATCAGCCTGGCCCTTGCCCGTGCCGAGATCCGTCACCGGATTATCGGCCAGGAACATGTGGTCCGTTTGGTCAATCGTATCCACACTGAGGAGCTCGGTAAATCGTATTATCATCCGAACGCACAGACGGCGGTTGCCAGTGTGGGTACCCTGAACAGTTGGGCGAAAAAACCCGCCATGCAACGCTGGGCGCAGACGGTCGGACTGTGGGTGCATGACGAGGCGCATCATATCACGGCACAGAACCAGTTCGGACGAGCCTGTAACCTGTTCCCGAACGCCCGCGGCCTCGGTGTTACTGCTACCGCCTGCCGGGCCGATGGTAAGGGCCTCGGGCGTCACGCAGATGGACTGATGGACGTTATGGTCCAGGGTCCGACACAGCGACAACTGATCCGTGACGGGCACCTCACCGATTACGTGGTTTATGCCCCGCCGTCGGACCTTGATATGTCCACCGTGCGACTGTCCGCTGACGGCGATTACAGCAAGCCCGAGACGAAAAAAGCCGTCCGCCGCAGCCACATCATCGGTGACGTGGTGTCCCATTACCTACGTATTGCCCCCGGTAAACTGGGCGTAACGTTCGCGACGGATGTGGAGACCGCAACCGATATCGCTGCCCAGTTCAACGCCGCGGGGGTGCCGGCTGCCGTGGTCAGTGCCGGGACGCCCGACGCTGAACGGGTTGATACGATCCGCCGGTTCCGTCGGCGTGAATTACTGCAGTTGGTTAATGTGGATCTGTTCGGCGAGGGGTTCGATTTGCCGGCGATCGAGGTCGTATCGATGGCCCGGCCGACACAATCATTCAGTCTGTTCGTGCAGCAATGCGGCCGAGCTCTCCGACCGATGCCGGGGAAACAGACGGCGACGATTATTGATCACGTCGGTAACATTGCCCGTCACGCACGGGTGGTCGAAGAAAACGGTCGTCTCGTTATCGACCTGTGTAACCGGGTGTTCACCCTGGATCGTCAGGATCGGCGATCCCGACAGACGCCGGACGACGTTATTCCGACCCGTACCTGTCTGAACTGTTTCCGGGTGTACGAAGCGGTGCAGCGGGCCTGCCCATACTGTGGTCACATCCCCGTGCCGGCGTCCCGTTCGGGACCAGAATTCGTCGATGGTGATCTGTTCGAATTGGACGCTGCCGCCCTGGAACGGTTATACGGCGGTATCGCCCGGGTCGACGCTTCGGTCGATCAGCACCTGATGGATACCGGCGCCGGGTACCTCGGGTCGATCATACAGCGGTCCGTTGCCGCTCGGCACCGGGAACACCAGGCGGCCCAGGCGGAACTACGGGAATCAATCGGCTGGTGGGCGGCGTATCAACGAACCGCCGGCCGACCTGATTCCGAATCGTACCGGCGGTTTTATTTCCGGTATGGTATCGATGTCCTGTCGGCCCAGGCGCTGAAACCGGCCGAAGCGGCTGAGTTGAAATTACGTATTGACAGGGATGTTATTACCGGGTAATACTGGTGTAAATGTACCGTGTAGCTCAGTCGGGGAGAGCAGCCCGAATCCCGACGGATTTCTAGATAACCGAAAGGTGTGGGTTGGTCGCAGGTTCGAATCCTGCCACGGTACCCAAATTTTAACCGGGGAGATGGAACGATGAAACTACAGAAGGTATTGGTAATCAAAGGAAAACAAGGCACAGGTAAAGGTATCATCGCGAGAAAAATTGTAGAACTTGTCGGGGAAGATACATTAATTATCGAAGATTTTACCCCGACAGCGGAGAATTTTACGCAACTGAAAAATCTGATCACCGACCCAATGGGGCCGAATGTTATTGTCCGTACGGATTCACCTTTCCCCACAGATTTGTTGGAAAACAATCGACGACTCGTAGTCTTAGATCTCGACGAATATTTGGATACCGTTAGTCATCGACCATAACACTGAACTGGGGAGGTAAACACCATGCCGCGAATAAAACGACGAATCACCTGGAAATACCTGCTCGACGTCCACGGTCGGGCCATCGGTGCCGCGCTGTGCGCCCTGTCGACTGTGTTGGTCGGGTCATGGATGGTCTGGTTGTTTATGCTGACCGTATCGAAGGTGACGCGATGACCAGCCATCTCGAACACCAGCGCCGAGAGCAGCAGCCATTTATCGTCGTGAACCGGCCCGTTACCCCCGTACGACGACCGGATCGTAGTTGGTGGGTTTTTGTCGCGCTGGCTGTCGTGGTTATAGGGGTGGTGGTTGCGAGGGTATGACTGGGATGAAAGTAGTATCTTTTAAAACGCCTGAAATAAAAAAGAGTTATAAAAATGGAGATAACCAACAGATTAAGAAGTTACAGAAACGGCGTACACGGGGATTTTTTCTTGGCCGTTGCTGATAAAATCGAAAGCCTTGAAAACGAAAACACCAAGCTGCGGGCAGCGATTTCACAGGCAATTACTGCTCTCGACACTGACAAGGATATCCAGGATCATAAAATTAGTTTTTGCCACGACGGTATTCAAGGCAGGAGGTTTGCGTTACGGCACTGCCAGGCTGCAATAAGCGGTGAATAATATCAAAGCTTTGCAAGATTATAACTGATAACCATGAAAATATTCACTCATTTTCGAACGGAAGGAATCTACCGGCAGGACGACAACGGTCTAACCTATCGTTGGAACGGTACCGCGTGGGAACCCTGTGTAAATATTCCACCTGACGACATGTTCCGGGTGGTCCTGAAACAGGAAGAATTTCCCGCACTGTACCGGAGGCTGCCGGTATGATAATTGACGACTGGGCCGTCGCCTGGAACATACCCCCGGTGGCACTGGCCGACCTGCGCCGCCGGTTGACCGCCGAATACCCGCCCCCGCTGAACCCCGCGACCACATCGGAAGCGGCGGTGCAGGCGGCGATTCGCCTCGAGGCATCGCGCCAGGGGTGCCTGCTATTCCGGAATAACGTCGGGATGGATACGCAGACATTCGTTCGGTTCGGCCTGGCGAACGATTCGGCCCAGTTGAACGCCCGTCTGAAATCGGCGGATCTGATCGGGATTCGTCCCGTTGTGATCACACCAGCGCACGTTGGCCGAACGCTCGGAGTGTTCCTGTCCCGCGAGGTTAAAGCGGCCGGGTGGCACTGGGGCGGTACCGACCGTGAACAGGCCCAACTGCGGTGGGCAGAACTAATAATGTCTATGGGCGGGGACGCAGCGTTCGCCTGTGGGGAGGGGACGATATAGTATGTTGACTCCGTGTTGTCGACCAAATCCCACTATACGTTCTGGTAAATTTGGCCGCTGTGGGAAAATGGTGATCAAACCCTACTCGGTACCCACCGAAAAACGATCATCGCTGCTGAAGATATTTCGCCGATTCGTAAAATTATCTATCTGCGGATGTTGGGAATGGTGCGGGCGTGTCCACAATGGATATGGTGTATTTCCGGCACCGGGCGGTTCGAAATGGGCGCACCGGGTTGTTTATGCTCTATTCAATGGACCAATCGAGGCACAGAGACATATTGATCATCGTTGCAGGAATCCACTCTGTGTGAACCCGGCACATCTCAAACAAGTAACACCGATTGAGAATTACGAAGCAATCCAACGTCGGAAACATCGACGGGAAAAACAGGCCCGGGAATCGGCGGGACAATTGACGCTATGGAAGTCCCAAACCACCTGATTAATTATCTCGACGAAATGCTATACGAGTTGAGTGAACAACGTCTCGAAGTATGTCTGGTACCAGGGAATCGACCGGAGGTCGTAGAAGACGGTAGGATGATTCGAGCAGCATATTCAGTAAACCCCGATTGGTATCAAGAATTATGCGAGTCGTATCCCTGTACCAGACGAAAGAAACGAAATGCCCGGAAAGATTGGACGAAAGTAAAACGCGCCTATACCATCAAGGTACTCAATCGGATGATCCGTAACCAGAAATCCACGTCGGTTTATGCGGAATACCTGCTTGATGTGGCAAAATCCAGACATGAGAGGTTTGACACACCATGGAACAATCAGTTCTGACTGAAGAATTAAAACTCATCCGCGACACCGCCGTTCGAGAATTCACCGAACACTGCCTGTCGCAGGCACCGGAATACTTCTGGACAAAACCATCCTCGTCGTCCGGCAAATACCACCCGGAACAGTCGAACGGTGAAGGCGGCCTCGTCCGGCACACTCAGGCCGTGGTGTATCTCGCAGTGAAACTCTGCGACGTGTTCAGCGCGACCCGGCTCGAAACGGATTGTGTAATTGCCGCCTGTATCCTGCACGATATTCTGAAATACGGACCGGCGCCGGGCGAAGACCATACGACGAAAGACCACGATTACCGGGGCGCCCTGTGGGTCCGTGAGCTCGGGATCGCTCGGGGCCTCGACCGGCGCCTGTTGAACATCATTACCGAGGGGATCGCTTGGCATATGGGACGCTGGACCGATATGACCGGCCGGACGACCCCGAAGGAATTTCCGGTGGAATATGGATATATTCACCTAATTGTTCATCTGGCCGATGTGATCGCTGCACAAAAACGGGTGTGTATCACTTGACACAACCATCATTACCCGGTAATATCGACTCTGATACTAACCTCAACCTGTAACATACATCATGGACATACGTACCATAGCCATCAACCTGGCCAAAACCGACGGACTGATCAACATCACCCGCGTGGGTTTATGTGAGGCCGCCGGTATACCGGACGGCAGTTTCGCCCACGTCGTCGGCATGACGTTCGGTGAATTCATCGAATCGTTACGCACCGATCCGGCCGTTCAATCGGCCTCGCCGGCCGGCCGCCTGAACCGGCGCCGGACGAACCGGGAGTTACGTAAGGAACACCTGATCGAATCGGGTATCCGGGTGGCTGGTCGTGTCGGGTACCGGGCGGTAACGAAAATCCTGATCGCCGAAGAAGCGGGTGTATCTCACGCCCTGGTGAACCGGTATTTCCACACGATGAATCAGGTCCGGCAGGCGATCATGCGCCGGGCGGTCCAGCTGGAAATACCCGAGATCGTGGCACAGGGCCTGGCGGATCGCGATACACAGGCCCTGAAAGCACCGGAGGAGTTGAAACGTAGAGCGTTACAGACACTGGCGGGGTGAATCGATGCGCACATACCCCCAGTGGATTCTAGTCCGTATCGTTCCCCGAACCGATGGTAAAACCGATAAATTCCCACTCGACCACCGCACCCTACAGATGTTCCCGAAGGGGTCCGGATGGCAACAGGATCCCGCCACCTGGACCACCTACGAAACGGCTCGATTCCTCGCCGCACAGTGTGGCCCGGGGTACGGTATCGGGTTCCTGTTCACGCCGAACGATAAATATTTCTTCCTTGATATCGATGATTGCCTGGTACGGGACACCAACGGAACAGCGACGGGATGGTCACAATCTGCACTCACCGTTATTAATCATTTCTCAGGGGCGTTGGTTGAAGTTTCACAATCGGGAGAAGGTCTACATATTTTTGGGTCATACCGGGGCCTGCCGCCGGAACATTCGTGTAAAAATAAAGAACTGAATGTTGACCTTTATACCGAGGGCCGTTTCGCTCTCGTTACACATGACAGAGAAATGGGGTCATGTGAACTCGACTGCACAGATGTCCTTTCGGCCGCCGTAGATAAATGGTGGCGGCCGAAACAAGGGTCGTCCCCCCAACCAAACACCTGGACAACTGAACCCGTGCCGGAATATACCGGACCGTCCGACGACCAGGAACTGATTTCAAGAGCCCTCAATTCGAAATCCGGTGCCGGTGCGGTGTTTGGTGGCCGAGCATCATTTGCCGACCTATGGAACAAAAATGAAGCAGCGTTCGCTATAGCATATCCTGACGATCATGGTAATCGCCCATACAATTCGTCTGAGGTAGACGCCGCCCTTGCCCAACATCTGGCATTCTGGACCGGCAAGAACTGTGAACGTATTCGCCGTCTGCTGTTTCTCTCCGCTTTACGTAGGGATAAGTGGGACCGGGATGATTACCTCGTCCGAACGATTCTCCGGGCGGTCGGGTTACAGCAGACGGTGTACTCCATCGCCGCGACCAGTGACGTTACAGGGTTACGTGGTTCCGAGATTCAAATAACCTGGGCGGCGCAACTGCGGGCGGCGGCCATCGCTGCCGTACCGTCCGCCGAACAGATTTTTCTGGCACAGGATTCGGCGAAATGGTGGATTGATCTACGCGACCGGACCCCGGAACAGCTGGCGCAGATGTTGACCCCCATTACCTCGGCGACGGCCCGCCCTACCGACGGTCCTGAGTACACTGTTGGTTATCAGGTACTCGGACCGGAGCAACAGGTCGATCATTTTCGAGGGTGTGTCTATGTGGTCGACGCAAATAAAATATTCGTGCCGGACGGTCAGCTGGTAAATAAGGAACAGTTCAACGCGATTTACGGCGGGTACGAATATCCCATCTCGAGCAACGGCAAACGGAAACCGACAACCAAAGCGTTTGAAGCGTTCACCGAGTCCCAACTGGTAAAATATCCAATTGCCGAATCAATCTGTTTCCAGCCGAATCGTATTCCGGGCGAGATCGTCAACCGGGATGGGCGGACACTGGTCAACGTGTATGTGCCCGCGATCACCGAACGCCGCAAAGGCGACGCTACTCGATTCTATGACCTGCTGGGTAAACTGTTGCCGAATTCCGATGATCGGACTATTGCCTTGTCATACCTCGCCGCCTGTGTGCAGTATAAAGGCACGAAATTTCAATGGGCACCGTTGTTTCAGGGGACTGAGGGTAATGGTAAATCGTTTATCACCGACAGTGTGGCCGCAGCGATCGGGGAACGGTATGTCCACATGCCGCCGGCGACTGAGATCGGTGAGAAATTCAACGACTGGTTGTTCGAACGACTGTTGATCGGTGTGGAAGATATTTATATCCCGGAACAGAAACGGGAATTGATTGAGATTTTAAAACCGATGATTACCGCCCGCCGGTACCCGTGCCGGGCCATGCAGCAGTCGCAGAAAATGCGGGATATGTGCGCGAATTTTATTTTTAACAGTAACCACAAGGACGCCGTGCGGAAAACCGAGAACGACCGGCGCCTGGCAATATTTTATACCGCGCAGCAGAAAGCGGAACACCTGGGCCGGGATGGCATGACCGGTGATTATTTCCCGACATTATATAACTGGGCCAGGGCCGAAGGATTCGCGATTATCCATGACGTGCTGGCCACGTACCAGATTCCCGACCAGTTGAACCCGGCCGCCGGCATGCACCGGGCCCCCCGTACCTCGTCGACCGGTGACGCGATTCAGGCGTCGCTCGGGTCGGTGGAACAACAGATCCTGGAAGCGGTGGACGAAGGAAGGCCGGGATTCGCCGGCGGCTGGATATCGTCCCACGCCGTGGATACCCTGCTAAAATCAATGCGTCGGGACAATTCGATCCCCCTGAACAAACGGCGCGAGTTGCTGCAGGATCTGGGTTATGATTACCATCCGGCGTTACGCGGGGGCCGGGTGAATAATGCAGTTATGCCGGACGGGGGGAAACCGCGACTGTTTGTTAAACGGGGTCATCTGGCCCTGAACATCACATCGCCTGCCGAGGTTGCCGCGGCGTATCAACGGGCGCAGGGTGCTATCGTCGGGTCGCAAACGGCGGCCGGGGCGGTGTTTGGTGGTCGGTGAAAAGTAATATCAACCAAAATAAAGGTGATTTGATGAAAGATCCCAAAGTTGGTCAAGCCGTAATTGTTTACGATGGGGTGCAGGTGCAACTGACTGAATCAAATAATCCAAACTACCCTATCGGTTGCGATAACGTATGGGTTTCACGTAGGCAATTAAGGAGGGATGTGCCATGAAAGACAATGTTATCTGCAACTGCCTCACTAATAGGTGTCCTAGCAATTGCGAACATTCTCGGCTGCATCTGCCACTAGACGTAACATTGGAAAAGCAATGTCATGAAGTTTGTTTTTTGGTTAATGGTGAGATCCAGTGCCACTGCTACCTGATTGATAATAACCGATAACCATGCCACCAATCATAAAAATACTCGGACCGAAACAGAAAACGTATATCCTCGGCCTACGTCCTGCCGGCGGGCGTAATCTGGTCATCGTATGGCCGACAAATTACGGCCTGCTCACGTTGGAGGGGATGAGCATGATCAGCGGTATACCGATACCTACAATTTATACCCGGATGGGCCGGTACGGGGAAACCGATCCGCGAGTGTTCAGTACGGAACCGTTACCAAAATCACGAACTGGACCGAATACCGTCCGGGGACAAAAACGTAAAAACCTCGAATCGATTACAGTCGGTTCGTGGGAACAGATGAACCTTAAACAACAGGGGAGAATCACATGACATTATTATCAGGCAGTGCCAGTTTTACCGAGTTAACCGTACCGCGGGACGTGCTGTTTAACTCGGAACAACCGAACCATTACGTCTTCCGCGATATCGACGATACGTATGACACCGGTTCAGCCGGCTGGGTGTCGCCGCTCGATCAATTCGATACGTCGCGGCCGGCCCTCATCCTGGGCGACTACGTGGTTTTATCACTCCGGATCGACGAACGGAAGGTACCGGGTGCTTTATTGAAACGGCTGATCGCAAAAGAAGAACGCCGGGTCCGGATCGAACAGCAGGTACCGCGTCTCAGCCGTGGCATGCGTCGCGAGATCAAAGAACATATTTACACTGAACTCATCCGGACTGCCCGTCCTGTGACGACCGTCGTCGATGTTGTCTGGAACGTGGTTGAAGGACGGATCCTGTTTTTCAGCACGTCAGGCACGCCGCTCGAGATATTCGAAGACCTGTTTAAACGTACGTTCGGTATCGTGCCGCAGGCGGTCCCTCTGGAACACACGGATGATTTTCTCGCCTGGTGCTGGTGGCAGTCACCCGTGGTCGAACTGAACGGCCGGATGGTTATCGGCGACGGTCCAGAACAGCAGGTCACCGCGGCACCTGGTCCCGAGGCGTTCAAAGCTCTCGCCCTGGGTAAGAAAATCCGTCAAGCTGCTGTGCGGGTGGTTGATCGGGGAACCTGTACGTTTGCGCCTGGGGTAATGACGTACCGAAGCGTGAAGCTGCCGACCAGTCGCACCGGCGAGACGGACGACGGGGCTATTCTGGACCGGATCGGTATGTTCGTGGCCCTGGTCGATGCGGTTAACAGGGAATTGGAACGGTACCTCGATCAGCGTACCGATATTCAAACAGATCTGCTGCAGTGGATTATGGAGGCGCGATAATGTCACGACGGTACGGCCGAAACCAGAAACGACGACACCGGGCAGAAATAATGAGGTTAACCGAAGCAAACAAAATGAACTTGGAGCTCGGTTCACACCTCACTGACAAACTCAAAAAATCACAAGAAACGATATTTGAAATGATCAAGACAGTTGAGGCGGTTTGCTATAACTCAGTCACCATTCCACCAAAGACTGTGACCGGCGTTGATCGTCGAGATTTTTACAGGGTCGGTTGTTTTGACCCGCCGGATTTAGCGGTTAATGACTACTCCGTGCCGGTAGAAAAACAAATGAGGACCGTAAACATGTGGGCGCTCCGGGAATATCTCGAACATAATGCAGAACAATTTCAAACCGCTGTTCATCTCGATTATACTGCCGGGAAACATTCATGTTACATAATTTCCGAGTCAGCACTGCAACAAATGCCGGCAATTAATTAAACACCTACGAAAAGAGGCGCGATAATGATCGTACAGGCCCGCACTATCGACGCAGCATGGCGCGAATCAATGTGGTTATGTGTTCGTTCCGGATACGATTTCCTAGTGAAAGGTGGATCGTATGTCGGACAGATTCGGAAACAACTTGAACACATTACTATTGTGATCGATCAACCATGGACCCGACCGCTTGAACCGATCCTGCCTCCGGGAATACCGCCCCCGACGAGTGAGGAAAAAATCGTCACGTATTTCACCCGGTATATAATCAGCGACCAACTGGCGGAAAATGAGGTCTATACGTATGGTGAGTTCATCCAGGCCCAGTTGCAGAGAATTATCAATTTACTCATCAGTTCAAACGGTAACACCAACCAGGCAACTATCTGCATTGGAAACCCACAAACTACTTTTCTCGATGATCCTCCATGTCTCAGGTCGATATCGTTCAAAGTGGTTGAATACCGACTGAACATGACCGTCTATTTCCGTTCATGGGATCTCTATGCGGGTCTTCCGGAAAATCTTGCCGGGCTGCAACTCCTGAAAGAATATGTCCTCGAATATATTCAAGCCGGTGGGGTGAACGTGGTCGACGGCAAGATCATTGCGTTCAGTGATGGTCTGCACCTTTACGATCAATATTTTTCCCTTGTCGATCAGCTGAATGTCGACAAAGTTAAGGTAGGAGAGCAAGCGTTACGGGACAAACAAAAATTTATCGCGAGTGAGGGGGTATGAATCAAACACACAGATTAAAAACCGATCCGAAACAGTTCGACGACGTGGCCGCCGGGATCAAAACATTCGAGATCCGACGTAACGACCGTAATTTCGAACAGGGGGATCGTCTTATCCTGGAAGAAACCCGGTACAGTGCCGAACAGATGGTCGCCGGCGCCCCGCTGGAATTTACCGGTGAACGACTGAACCTGCGGGTTACTCACGTATTATATGGGCTGCAGGACGGCTGGTGTATTATGTCCGTACGGCGGGAGGGCGAGGTCGAATGAATATTCTCGGTATATCGGCTAAAGCCGGATGTGGTAAAACGGTTCTCACTGGATTACTGCTCGAGCGACTCGGGCCGACCTGGATCCGAATGTCGCTCGGTGATGGAGTGAAACAGGAAGCGTCGGAGATATATAATTTCCCACTCGAGTGGTGCTATAGTCAGGAGGGGAAGAACCGTGTGGTTCCAGGTTACGGCCGGCTGGTACGTGAAATCCTTCAATACCACGGAACTGAGGTACGGCGAGCCGAGGATCCGGAATACTGGCATAAATATCTGCTCACCCGGAAACCGGCGGACCGAAACATTATTATCGATGATGTTCGATTTCCGGATGAGGTTGATTTTATCCACCGATACAATGGACGGGTGATTCGACTGCAGCCGTATGATGGGTACAGGAAGGTCAATGATCATTCGTCGGAAACCGCTCTGGATGATTACACGGGTTTCGACGCTGTTTACGCGCCACGTTTTGGTGAACTGGCGTCTCTCGTCAATCTGATAACAGGAGGTGAATCTAAAAAAACCGAAAGCTGATACATATGAAAATCCCCCGGGTGTACCCTCACCGGGGGATTTTTTTGACCGTGATTCAGTTAAAGTCAATAAATAATAGCTTTGCCAGTAGTCGCAATAAATGTTGTTTCCGTGTTGATATGAGAGAATGGAAGCCTAGCATGTGGGCAAGGTTGTTTCGTGTTACATCTCTTGCATTGCAAGCAGTCATTACTACTCCTACCTATTGCATTTTCAGCATCAAGAACAATTGTCTCAACATTAATTCCTTCAAGATCGAGTGGTTTTCTCTTTTTCATTTATCCCTCGTGGTTGATTATACCTTCATCTCGCGCACGACGCGCCATTCAAACATTCAATACACCCGCCCGTCGATACCCACCTGAACCCTGTATGACCTCTGCGACACGGTAATCCGGTGCGGAATACCTTCAGTTCCAACCTACGGGCATCCTCGCGCGAGATAATCATATCGGGGGCGGCTTCCATCATTACTGTTGTCGGAGATCGGCGACCCCCGGTACGTGGGAAACAGCCGGAACACCTATTATCTTGTGTCCTGCGATCCGCCGTCTCGTCACACACAGGACAAGGTGTCGTCGGCGTGTACCAGGTGGCGCCGGTTCGTCTGGCCTCGGCTCTGGCCGGATCGTAAGTGTTCTGTCGGGTTCGGGGGAAGCACCCACTACAGCGATTATCAGATACCCGGCGCTCGGCTTTCTGACCGCACCGGGGACACGGTTCAGATGGTGTGTACCAATCGGCTCCCACCACTCTGGCGTCGGCTCTGGCTGGATCAAAACTATTCTCTCGCAGCATCGGAAAACAACCACTACAACGGTTATCGGATACCCGCCGTTCCGCTTTCTGCCCGCACTCCGGGCATGGGTCGGATGGCGTGTACCAGGTGGAACCTGATCGACGGGCAGTTGCACGGGCCGAATTTTTTAATCGTTCTTCTTCACAAAAATAACATCTATTCTCTAGTGTCCGTATCCCATAATGTCCGGCAATGTCGCATGCGGTCGGGGCCACGTAACAGGTGAGGCCAAGGTCGAGTGCTTCTTTAGAGGACCGGGCAAACTGCCCACCAACTCTAACCAGATCAGACAGTCTCGATACCGCCCGCTCATGTTCCCATGTTACGGGACGATCCTTAAAATATTTTCGCTCCCGCCCCCTTATGATTACAGTTTTATGGATAGCCAAAGGTGGTACATTTTGTGGGTCCGTTGGGTGGTATTCCCACATCATTGATCCCGCGAGGTAACAGAATAGGTCGTTCGCGTTCAACATTGCGCAATGGACGCAGATATCGTTGCGGACATACCGTTCTCGTTTTTCGCATTCCGGACAAGGGTCGGCCATATATATTTTACTCTTTACCCGTTTCGCTTCTTCCCGATCAAACGGCAGTGTGGAAGCTGTACCGTCCTTGTCATAATAAACCCTGTACATTATTTTCCCCTCACGCAATCAATACATTCCCTGGTAGGTACCAACTTGAATCCGGTATGCCCGCAGTTGCCCGGTAAACCGGTACGAAAAACCCGTAGGTTTAACCGCATCGCGTCCAAGAGAGACAATACCGTGTCGGGCGCGTTTTCCATCATCAACAAAGTTTCATCGTTAATGACTCCGAGACAATGAGTGCAGCGATTATTTTTTGTTTCCCGGCGCGCTACTCTCCCACAAACAGAACACGGGCCGGTCGGCATATACAATTTCCTGTCCCAAGATCTTGCATCATCGTATAACTTTTCATCCATTACATGGGGAAAACAACCGGTACACATTCCATCACTGCACCGACGAACAGCGAATGTTTTACACTCAGGACAAGGGTTCTTCGGTCGATACCATTTCATACATTTCTCCTTTATTTAAAATCATGTTGTAATACGTATACCACACCTTTAAAACCTGTACAACGACTTATTTTTTACCCCATGAAAAGGTGATTGGTGTACCGAACCACGCCCCGCAAACCCAGCAGCAGTAAGGGTTACCTCAAAACCGTAAAAAAAACACGGTCTGCGCTTTCTATAGTAAATATATGTTTACACCAATTTAACAATATAATTGTCTATATACTATATTTATATATTATATACGTTATTTAATTATTACAGTAATCATATATTTACTATACTAGTATCTTAATTATAAGGGGTATAGGGGGTATATAGAAGAAAAGGTATAAGAAAACAGGGGGATAGAGGCACACCGAGAAATGGGGTACGAACGAAAGAAAATGAGGTGCGGTGTATCCCGTCCCGCTCGGCGGGTAGAACTGTGGATTCCTATCATCCGTCACGGAATGGCAACTTTTCGGACCAGTGGAACGGTTTACGCCCACGTTAGATTTTTTACTGGTACGGTACGCAACCGACCAGTGCGCACTTGCGCACAATTTGCGTACCTGTTATACTCCGTCCATGGGAAAATTCGACATCGAGGCAATAGGTCGGGATTACCGCGGCCCACTATCAACCCGTGAGATTGCACGTAAGCACGAATGCAGCGAAGGGTACGTCCGTAAACTCGCCAAGAAACACAAGTGGGCCAAGGGGGACCTGGCCGAAAAAATCCGAGCACGGGTACGGGAAAAACTGGCTGCCGAGAAAGCCGTGTCTGCGGTGACTGAAGCGGAGATCATCGAAGGTGCCGCCAATCACGGTGCCGATGCCGTCCGGCTGCAGCGGCAAGATATTCAGAAGCTGCGGGAGATCGAGCAGAAATTGATTGCTGAACTCAGCGATCCGGAAAACCCGCCGACCAAGGTCCATATCTCATCGTATCTCGGCAGTGTGACCCAGACTGTCCTTGGTATTGATGTGGTCGGTCGATCCATGGCTGCCTCGTACCTATCGAACGTGCAGCACAAACGAATCCAGCTGGAACGCCAGGCCCTGGGCCTCAACGATAAACCGGCCGACGCCTACGCCGACCTGCCCAGGGACGAGGTCGAGCGACGTCTGGCCGAATTGGAGAAACGACGATGATGACCCCTGCGGTAAGTCTCGCTCTTGTTGTCGTTTTCGTATCTATCATATTTACAACCACGGTCATGTTCGTCGATGAGTGTATCCGTGCTCGAAAGCGAGACAGGTTACGCCGGCGACGTCTGGCCGAATTGGAGAAACGACGATGATTGCCGGGCCGTATTACGGCTGCCGGTCCTGTGATTCGACCTGTATCGGGCGGGAAAATTGTTCAGTGTGGCGCGAGTCGCGGATGCCGGATTCGATTGAACCGGGGCGACCGCCCGTCGTGCGTGGGAAGTCATGAATGAAATTTACCGGTAAAAGCCCCTGGACAAGGAGGAAACGACGATGAAACCGTGGGTGGTGATGCGGCGCAGAATTGATGAAACTGTGGGCGGCGAAATTATACAACGAAGTCTCGCCATTCACGAAGCTGGTGAGATGGTGAACGATAAAAATAAAAAGGGCGACCACCGATGGATCTATTTTTGTCATACATGAAGACGACATTCGGCAACTTTTTGGAGTGTAAACGGTGAGTCCCTGGACCGACGCCGAAGCCCGCGAATACCTCGCCCTGAAGGAACGTCTGATAGCCCTTGACCGGGCCGGCACCGATTATTCTAAGTACGCTCGGGATGCTGAAGGTTTTATTTGCGGTGTACTCGGTGAGAAATTAACCAAGGATTTATCGTTAGTTTGTACATCATTGGTCGAAAATCAAATAACTCTCGCGAAATCGGGTAATGGTACAGGGAAGACATTTATTGAGAGTCGCGCAGCGATGTGGTTTTACAGGTGTCAAAAAGAACCACAAGTGATTTGTGCGGCATCTCCCCCGATAACAAATCTCGAAACCATTCTATGGGGGGAGATTCAGGATGTGACGAATAAATTCCCCCACCTGATTGCTGATTCTCGGCAGAGACATCTAGTGATTTGTCGGAATGGTCGCGAACAGCGTGAATACATCATGGGGATGGCGATTCCGAAAACCGGAACAGCCAAACAGCAGGAAGCGGCGTTTTCTGGACATCACCCTAAATCGCTATTGTATCTGTTTGACGAGGGGGACAATATTCCGGATCCCGTATTCGATGGGGCGGATACCTGCATGTCCGGTGGTTTTACCCGTATGCTCATTGCCTACAATCCGAGAGAGCGCAGGGGTAAAGTTTACCGGATGTTCAAGAGCGGCGAGGCCCATGTAATCAACCTGTCGGCTTTTAATCACCCGTCCGTTATCGACGGTATTGATTATTGGCCCGGATCGGTAAACCGTGAAAAAACCTTGGAGCGGATGGCATTACGCAGCAGGCCGGTGGCAGACGGGGAACCGATAGATAAAATCTGCTATAAGGTGCCGGATTTTCTCGTCGGATGTGTCCCAAAAGATGGTAACGGGCGAGAATTCGAGCCTATCGCCCCGGGGTATCGAAAAATTACCGATCACAGTTTCTCCCACGTCGTCCTCGGCGAATACCCAGCTCAGGCCGAGAACCAACTGATCAGCGAGGAGTGGACAGATAAAGCCCGCAGCCGTTACGACCTGTTCGTGGCGAAACATGGGGTCATTGTGCCCGAGCAGGTCCGCTGTACCGTCGGTGTCGATATTGCCGATGGTGGCGCGGATTCGTCGGTCGAATGTAAACGGTTCGGTAATTTTGTCCATCCGCTGGTCAGCTGGCAGAAACAGGACGTTATCGAGGTCGGTGATCTGGTCCAGGCGGATCTGATCGTCCATGGGATCGTGAACCTTGCCGCGATCTACTGCGACGGCACGGGTGTGGGTGCGGGCACGGCGCCATATCTGGTCAAAACGTATTCGCTGCCGGCCGTTAAGGTAATGGTCGCCTGGGCCGCGACGGATAAGACGGACCTGGGCGAGTTTGGGATCCTGCTCGACCAGTTGATGTGGGAAGTCCGGGAATGGTTACGCTCGGATCTGGCGATGTTGCCGCCAGACGCCGAACTGATCGAAGAGCTGTTGGCGTTTACATACGAGGTGAAGGGCGGAAAGGTTAAGGTGTCGTCGACCGATGAGGTGAAAGACCTGTTAAAGCGATCACCGGACCGTGCCCGGGCACTGATGTTCACGTTTATGCGGTCAGGCTGGTTTTCTGAGATGGATTTATCGTAGTGGGGAGGATGGGGTATGGACGAACTGGAACGATTACGGGGTAAGATCGACCGTCAGCGGGTCGAACTCGCGAATCTACGGAAGAAAAGGGAACGTGTTGCGGTTACCGAGTTAAAGACCCTGAAAGCAGAGATTGAATCGTACCGGGGGGACCACAGAAAGATTGCGGACTTGGAACGGGACATCCGGTCGCTTGTTGCCGATAACGAGCAATTGAAGCGCGAAAACGCCGAATTGCGTGAGGTAAATCGTCGTCAATGTGAAGAAATTCGCCGACTAAACCGGCTGGGCCGTGGTGTAGTCGAAACAACCGGAGGCTTTTGGGACTGATGGACGACCCGCGCGAACAGAAAACCCCGGTGCCGAATGTCGAACAGATGATCGTCCTGCTGCGGTACCGGTTGAGCAAGGAACAGCGGGCGGCGCTGCGTGAGATGTTGGGGGATCCGTTCGATATTGACAGAATTAGCGAGGGGTTACGGGAATGAAAATATTCGTTGCAGAGGTACCGATTTTCGATGTCAGTATCGCAGTCTGTACCGGATGTACCGCCGAGGAAGCGCAGAATCAATTTTATGACCTGCAGGGGTATCGCTCGGTCGTAAATATTCCCGATCGGTCCGACGGCGCCTGCTACGTACCGGAAGGTGCGTCTGAAATTTACATGTGGGTCGATGATCCGATGAAACACGCGTCGACGGTGTTTCACGAGCTCGTCCATGTGGCTATGGGTATCTGCGATCAACGGGGGATGGATCAGGATGAGGAACTGATAGCGTATCTGATGGGCTGGTTGAAGAAAAACGTTGCAGATCGGATATTTTTCGAGGAGGAACCGCCGTCGACCATGACTGCCAGGGAACTAGCTGACCAGGTTCGTACCGAGTGTATAGAGGAATCTGATCCTTTGACCATGGATGAAATACGGGAACGACTCAAACGGTTGGAGTGTCTAACACTATGACCCCACCAGACGGATACATACCTGTGCATCATATTCACGGCTGCGACCAGATAGTGTTCTACATGAGTCCCGAGTTTTTCCGCGACGGGATACTTCATGCAGTTGATGTTTATTTCCCGACCGGGGAACAGCCGAAAGACGGCGAGATCGCATATTTTCGATGCTGTTCCTGCGGCGGGTCAATGGATTTTTCCGAAATACCAGATCTGAGGCACCTGTTATGATCATAAAACGTTATTCTGTACGGTGGAATAGGTGGTTTGCAGAATTTGGGGTTGATGGGTGGTATTCGAATCCCCCGGGTGGGTGGACCGAGAACGACCGACGATGGGCACGGATACATTGGGGGGCTACAGTATGATCATAAAACGTTCCTCCAAATACAACCCACAGGGTGAACTATGGCACGACGGCCGGCCGGTCCAGATCTCCCGGGTGTTCGGCGGCCTCGGATTCCCTCGGTTCGCTGTGCTGCTCGGGGAGGAACGGTTTTTCGGTGAAACGCATTATTTCGTGCTGGCCGAAGCCGAGATGGACCGTAACGAATCGATGGTCGACCTGATCGATACCTGTAAACGGCTGCAGGCCGAGTACCCGGTGCTGCGCTGGTTCGGGCGGTTGGATGTGAATATAAAAGAAATTCTTGCAATCGGTAACAAACAGTTGTACGCTACAGGTTACAGGAATCTAGTTGTTATGGATACACCACGTATCGGTGAGTGGATCGACGAGCAAGTAAGCCTGGTTCACATGCTGGTAAGACGGACGGAGAAACGATTGCATTTCTTCAACGAATCGATGATTACCGGCGAATTATTCAGCCTGCCCGCAGTCGAGATTAAAGCGGATCAGTATCCGCGGGTTGCCGCACTGGCTGCTGTTGTTACCGGGATGCTGCGGTACTCGGGTGAAGAGGGTGCTGTCGATCCGAATCCGGAACCTGAATCGGTGTATTGATCCATGAGCACTGAACGATTGATAAAATTGTTAATTCGAGTTGCGAAATTTTTCATCTCTCAAGCCGAGGAAGAGGTAGAGAAATGTAAAGCCGAACAACAAAAACAGCGTCGTATCGTAGCAAACCCCTGATGATCCGCGCCGGGTAACCGGTCCCGGTCGTCAGAGACAATTATCGTCCTCCCCACGAGGCCCATGATTCGAAGGTGAATCATGGGCCTTTTTTTATTTTGAGGTGCCAGGATGCCAACCAGACTCACCAAGAAAGTCACGTACCGCCGGACGGATATCAAACAACTGGTCAAACAGGTCGACCCGAAACCGGCGTCTACCGTCGTGTACGAATTCAGTAACGGTCGACAGTTCAAGGAGCGTACCTGATGTCATCGATATTACTGCCTGGCGGCGTTCTGGCCGGCCGGAAAACTCTACACCATCACCGTGAACCTACCGATCAGGAAGGTTTCGAGATTTGCCGCGGCCTGGCCGAAGCCCTGCACCTTGTCTACCCCGGGTATCTCTGGCAGGTCGGCATGCAGGGTGATCTGGTCTATGTGCAGAATCTGAACCTTTCGAAGAAACAAGGATTCCGTGCCCCGCTGTCCTGGTTCGACGGTGACGGTAAGAACCTCATCCGTGCCGGTGGTGAATTGCTTGAACGCTACGGCTGCAAGCGGACCCACGGTCGAGACGAGGCACAGTTACGATCTCTCAAGCGGGACATCCGCGGAGACGCGATACAGGTATAAGCATGATCGAGAACCCCACCGATACGGCTGCAGCCACACCAGCTGACACGACTGATCCGGCCGCCGATTTCCTCACCCTTGCACGGCGGGCGCATAGTCAATCGGAATCGTTTCTCGAAGCGTCCCAGATGAAACGCTGGCGGGATAATTTCAACCGTGCCCAGTCAAAACATCCGGATGGATCGCGGTACCTTACTCCGGCGTACGCCAATCGGGCCAGACATTACCGGGGCAAAACCGAGGCATCGATCAGGAAGAACGAAGCGGCCATGGCCGTTGCAATGTTCTCCAACCACGATGTGGTTTCGATCACGCCGATCAATGGGACATCTGAAATCGTTGCTCCCGCTCTGCACAAGCTGGTCAACCGGCACCTCGATAAATCAATCAAATGGTTCATGATCTCGATCGGCGCCTATCACGAAGCAATGATTGCCGGCGACGTGGTGTCGGAAAATTACTGGAATTACGACAGGGCAGGGGACGGCACGGTGAACACTGATCAAGCGGCCGTCGATCTGTGCCCGCTGGAAAATCTGAAGATCTCCCCGCAGGCGAACTGGCTCGACCCGATTCATTCCTCTCCGTATGTCATCCGCGAGGAACCGATGTTTATCGGCGACATCAAGGAACGGATGTTGGTCGACTGGATCCCCTACGACGATACGAAAATTCAGGCCGCGTGTAAGAAATTCAAACAGAATAACCTAAAATCGGCCCGTCAAGGTCGTGACCAACAAACTGCTGAGGATGCTGTAGTCGCGGCAGTTACGGATTTTGATTTTGTCTACGTCCATAAAAATTTCATTCGGAAGGACGGGGAAGACTGGTTTTTCTACACCATCGGCACCGAACTACTGCTCTCCGATCCGATCCCGGTGACCGAGGCATATCCGCACCTCAAACGCGGACGCCGGCCGTTCACGTGGGGCACGATTACCATCGAACCACATAAAGTCTACCGGCGGTCCTTGGTTGACCGAGTGGCCAGTGCCCAGGATTTGAGCAACGAAATCGGTAACCTCCGGGTGGACAATGTTCGCCAGGTGTTGAACAAGCGGAAATACGTACAGCGGTTCATGGGTGTTGACTACCAGGCCCTGAAATCGTCCGTTCCCGGCGGCATGGTCCTGATGGACGACATCGGCGCCGTAAAACCGGAGGATACCATCGACGTTACCGGATCGTCGTATCAGGAACAGGCGGTCATTAACTCCGATTTTGACGAATTGTCCGGTACGTTTTCGTCATCCAGTGTGGCCACGAATCGCCAGTTGAACGAAACAGTCGGCGGCATGCAGTTGTTGGAAGGCAACGCCAACAGCCTGACCGAATATCAGTTGCGTGTCCTGGTTGAGACGTGGGTCGAACCGACCCTGCGTGATATCGTCGATATGGTGAAGTTTTATGAAGACGATGCGACGATTCAGGAAGTACTCGGCGATCCGGAAATAACGTCCGAATTGCTGCAGGGGCCGGTCGAAGTGCGGACCGATGTCGGATTCGGTTCGACTGACCCGAACGGTAAAGTGCAAAAATTGATGGCCGGCGTTTCAACAGCGATGCAGCTACCCGAGGCGGCCGCTCGGATGAAACAGATGGAAGTTGCCAAGGAAGTATTCGGCATTCTCGGGTTCAACGGTGGCGAGAAATTTTTCATGCCGGAAGATCAGGGACAGCAGGAAGATCCACGGATTGCCGAACTTACCGCAATGGTCCAGCAGCTGCAGCAGGTTATCCAGACGAAACAGATCGAAGGCCAGAACGACCAACAGCTGGAACTGATCCGGGGTAAAAACCGTCTGACCGAAACCGTCGTGAAAACCACAAATGATCGTCAGGTCGCGCTGACTATAGCGGCCCTTGACCGGAATATGAAACTCACTGAGATCGAACGACGCACAGGCGTGGATTCCGGTAAATTGAACCTCGATTACCTGAAAGAAGTCAACCGCCGGATGGACGTTACGAACCAGCAAAACGAATTGAAATTCAAAATACAGACAGGGAAAGAAGGAATATGAACACGCAAGAAACGTTTGAAATAGCTCGATTCGGTGTTGAGGCGGAAAAGTTTATCAATAGCCCCATCGGCCAGTATGTCATTGAGCGGGCCGAGATGGACCGGGAGAAAGCGATCGAGGAATTCAAAAAAATTGATGTGGCCGATGTGGCCGCTGTTCGGCGTATTCAGAATGATATCGATACGCCGGATCGAATAGTTAAATGGCTGACTGACGCTATCCAGAGTGGTTACGCCGCTCACGACGCGCTCCGTCAGCAGGAAGCAGAGCAGTAACGGACCCCTATCCCGCTGCTGTCGGGACGGTTAGCCGAAATACAAACAGCGTATACAGGTGGGTACACAATGGAAGATGACACTATCGTAACAGACGTGATCGAAACCGAGAAACCGTTGTCTCAACGTGAACAAGCTATGCAATCTATCCTCGCCACTCGAAATCCTGATGAGTCGCAGGACGATATCGTACAGCCAGACGACACGCCGAAAGAGGGGGATGAAATTACCCTGAAGATTGACGGAACGGAAGTAAAGGCCCCGAAAGAGAAAGTTATCGAGGCCGGTGTCCGTGCTCTTCAAAAAGAATCCGCCGCCGACAAACGGTTGTATGAGGTATCCGCCAAGGAACAAGCATTAAAGCAGCGCGAGGAAGAACTCGCCCGCATGGAACAGGATCTGTTGACCAAGCGAAATCAGCTGCCGGATGAAACCGGGAAAGAGTTTGCTGACGCTATTTTTACCGATCCGGAAACTGTTGCCAAAACGATTTCTACCATCGCCCGGCAGGTACAGGACGTATCGGCGAAAGTGGAACGAGTCGAACAGACCGAAGTCAAGAAACAGCAATCCACGCTGCAGGTAGTGTTCGATCATTACCTCACCGAATATCAGGACATCGCCGGTGACGAAGATATGCACGAGGCGGCGAACAAACGATTCAAACGGATCGCGGCGCAACGAACGCCGACGACTGCGGATGTCGATCAGATCGCCAAAGATGTGTATCAAAAATTCGGTCGAGTCACCGCTGAACCCCCGCCCGATCCTGCCACGGTGCGGAAACAAGCAAAAGAAAACATGCCGGCACCGGTCAAACGAGCGTCCGCCCGGGTTGCGCCGACGCCGGCTGAACAACCAAAAACACCCTCTCAGATCATCGACCAGATGCGTAGAGGTCGAGGACCGAGGGCTTACTGATAAGGAGTAGTTGAAATGGCTGGTCAAGTGTGGGCAGTTGCCGCTGATGGCGGTTACATGTACTCGGACACCCTGTCCGATATTCTTCGGATGGCATTACAGCCGCTGATGCGTTTTCGTCAGCACAGTTTTGTCGATCCGGCAATTGGTAAAGACTCCGGTGAGCTCCACCACTGGAACCTGTATTCCAAGGCCGGTACCCGTGGTCGGGCTCTCAGTGAGAACGAGGCGATGCCGGAAACCAAGTTCACGGTGGCGCAAGGTACCTTAACTATTACAGAATTCGGAAATTCAATTCCGTTCACCGCCAAACTCGATGATCTGTCGAAACACCCGGTGACAGTTGTAATTCACCAAGTACTGAAAGACGACTGTAACGAGACGATGGAGGTTGCCGCCCATGAACAGTGGGATGACACTCTCCTGACCGTTACCCCGGCGTCAGGTACCAGTGAAACAGCGATCACCGTCGAGGTTGTCGGTACCGCCACCGCTACGAACAACGTCGCCATGGGAAATACCCATGTGAAATTGATCGTCGACGAGATGAAGGAACGAAAGATCCCGGCGTTCGACGGTTCGAACTACGGGTGTATCGGTCGCCCGTCCACCTTCCGGACCGTTAAGGACGACCTGGAAGCGCTCAGTATGTACACTGAACGCGGATACGGTGACATCCTCAACGGTGAGATCGGCCGGTCCTATGACGGGGTGCGTTTCTTCGAACAGACCGCCATTGATTCCGAAGGCTGGAACAACGCGAAATCCGATGCGGCATATTTCTTCGGTGCCGATACTGTGTGCGAAGGTGTGGCCGTGCCGGAAGAAATTCGTGGAAAGATCCCCACCGATTACGGTCGTTCCAAGGGTATCGCCTGGTACAGCCTGAACGGTTTCGGTATCGTTCATAACCAAACCGGTGCTACCCAGAACCGTATTATGAAATGGGCCTCGGCTGCGTAGGCTGACGGTCGATAGGACAACCGGGGACGGGTGAACGTCCGTCCCCTCACCATAAGGAGTAAACGAAATGCCTGGATATGATAACCCGATTCATGCCTGTTACAATTTTCCTGAGATGGATTTCGGCGGATCGTCTGGTGCGACCGTCCATACCATCCCAGGTCCGGCCGGTAAGAAAGGCCGCTTGATCGACATCGCCGTTGGTGTCACCGAGGCAACCGTGTTTGCGACCACTCTCGGGTCCGTTGCAGTTGGTACGTCCGCCGATGCTGACGCCTACGGTCTGTTGAACATCCCGACTGCAGCCGCTGACAATACCGTCGTTAACAAGCTGGACGATACCGACGCGATCATTGCCGCCGACATCCCGGCCGAGACTGCGGTTCATGTCACGCTGACCGAGGGTACTGGAGCGGGACTTACCGGTAAAGGCTACGTCAGCGTATATATCGACTGGTATTAATCGCCGGCCGCAACCGTAAGATCTCACCATTCATGAGAGGTAAAACAACTATGGACACCATGAAAAAAGGGATGACTGAGCAGATGAAAATCGATCAGAAAAAACCCCAGAAAACCGACGAAGCGACTCAACGCCCCCTGCAGCAGGATACGAAAGTATCGGCTGACGGTAAGGGTAAAGTCACTGTAAGGAAGTAACGCCGCCCGTTTCGACGGACGACCCGACAAGGACCGCCGGGGTAACACCCGGCGCCTTTGGAGAACACGACCATGATGGATTATCCGATGCCGGAAAAACCGGAGGTACCGCAAGGTAACTGCCTCAAAGACGGCCTAAGCGAACGTAAACCGCTGTTCGATCAGTGGGGCGATACCCGAGTCTCCCAGACTCCCCGCACCCGTCGTATCGACTCACATAACTCAGGAGTGAAAAACGATGACTGATTTAAACGAAGCTCTGGTCCGTCCGAGTGATGAGCCCGCGAAGAAACCACGTAAATCGTTGACCAAGGGTACCCCTGTTCCTGTGGCCGCGCCGACAGTCGATCTGGCCGCCGAGAACGCTGAACTGAAGGCTCGACTTGACAGGATGGAACAACTCCTCGCAGCACTTGTCCCGGCCGCCGCATCCGCCCCGGTGAAAAAAAACGAGCTCGACCAGAATCGACCATACGCGAAAACCCGAACCATGGGTGGTGGTGTGACCTTCGAGCAAGACGGTCGCACATTCAACGCCCGCGGGCAACTGATGGCATAAACCATGTCAACGTTTCTGCAGCTCTGCGAGAAATTGAGGGAAGAGGTCGGCGTCGCCGGTACCATTTCCACGGTAACCAATCAATCCGGCATGCACCTCCGGCTGATCAATTACATCATCAAGGCCGATAAGAAGATCCAGCGTCGAAAAATCAACTGGAAATTCTTATGGGCCGAATGGTCGCAGGCGTTGACTTCCGGTACCGGCGGTGAGCTCACTGCCCCGGACGGCCTGGGGATGTTTGATCAAACCTCATTCTGGCTCGATGCCGGAACCGCTGACGCCCTGCATCTGCAGTACATTGATTATAAACTCTGGCGCGATTTCTACCGGCACCAATACACCGAAACGGATCAACCGGCATTTGTATCGATCAAACCAGACGGCAAGGTCGCCATTCTTCCGGCTTCGTCGGGGTCGTATACGCTGACCGCTGATTACTGGCGGGCACCGGTCCCGTTGGTCAACAACGGTCAAGTGTCGATGATCCCCGAACATTTCCATGACATTATCGTGGCCCAGGCGAAGATGTATTTTGCCGAGCGGGCTCATGATAATGGACTGTACCAGTCGGCATTGATCGAACATGAAGACACGTACCGGGAAATGAAGGCTCATTGTCTCCCAGGTAATGAGGACGACAACAAATCTCAGGCATCAATATCACACGTGATCGAGATCCTATGAACCTTCCCCGTTTCCAGGAACCGCAGTCTTACACGTTTCAACTCGATGGTGGGTACGATCTGGTATCAGCTCATCATATGAAGAAACCCGGGGCGTTGATCGCCGGATCAAACGTGGAGATGGTTTCCGGCCGGCAGGGGTATGGACGGCCGGGCGGTTTCGAACGTTGCTGCGATGATACGTTACCGTCGGAAACGATCGTTCGGTTTTTCGAAATCAAGGCGCCGGCCGGTGGGGCAATTGCTGTCGATGACCTGTTCACTACTGCCGGTTCTCGGTCGTTTCGGTCGCTTGACGCCCTGGCAGTACCCGAAATCGGCGACATTATCGCCGTTGCTACCCACAGTACCGGTTTTGCCGTTGACCAGGTGTGCACTTGTGGTGCTGTGAGTTTCACCATTGCCGCTTTGATCACTGACACCTCGTCGTACACCTCAGCACAGTTGCGGGCATATACCCGGCAGGCAATCGAGCAGACTCGTGATAACGTTCCAGCGATCACCGGGACCGGCACACCTGCGGGCGGCTTCCGACTGCGGGGGAAGAATTACGTCATCCGGGCCGGGGTTTTATACGAGGGCACCGCTACCGGTTGGACCGCAGTCGATATGCCCCAGGTCATGTATTTCGATGAGGGCGTGTATCAGTTTGCCGTCGGCGACGAGATCACCGACGGAACCGAGACCGCTACCATAGCCTCGATCACGGTTCAGGGCGGGGCCTGGAACTATACCTATGCTGCAGTCGATCAAGCGAACGGGTATCTCACTCTAACTGATGCTACCGGGGTATTCACCGTTGATGCGGATCTGACCGTTACGGGGGATGCGGTTCAAGCGGTCGTCAACGGCACGTTTGGTGCTGACAGTGATTGGACCAAGGGTACCGGCTGGACCATTGCCGCCGGTGTGGCGTCGTGTGATGGAACACAGATCACTACGTCCGAGTTGTCCCAGGCCTACACGGCGACCGACGGCGAATCGATCAAGATGACCTTCACCGTAACCCGCAGCGCCGGCACACTGACCCCGTTCCTCGGCGCCAGCAACCATACGGCGATCAACGCAGCCGGTACCTACACCATCGTTATCACCGAAACATCGGGTGACGCACTGATCGGTTTCCGGGCGGATGCCGATTTTGTCGGGACCATCGATAATGTGACGTTCACTGTCGGCCGCCGGGCGAAGGTGAAAACTGCGAACGCCGCTTATGTTCTGCCGTCCGGTGGTGACTATAAAACGAGGGTTTATAATTTCACAAATGTGGCCGATGCGGATTCCGTCTACGGTGTTACCGGTGTCGGGGAAGCGTTCGAGTTTGATGGCACAAATTATATCCCGATATTCTTCCCGGACTTCCCGTCAACGTTTCCGTTTCTTATCGATATCCATCAGGAACGCCTGCACATCGGATTCCCGGGCGGGCAGTGGGTCATGTCGGTATCCGGATCGCCAAGGGTGTATAACGCCCTGCTCGGCTCGGTCACGTATTCGACTGGTTCGGAATTGGTCGGCAGTCGGAAGATTCACGGTAACGCCCTGGCGATTTTTGCTGAAAAAGCAGTGTGGTTATTGCTTGGTACGGGAATCCTTGACGAGACGACCCAAATTCGTGACTGGCAGTTCATCGAACACGACAGTTCGATGGGCGCCGTGGTTGGATCCGTTGCGGAGAAAGGTCCGCCGATATTCGTTTCCGGCACTGAGTACCGAGTGGTGTCCCCTACCGATGACTCCGCTGGGTATAGGTCGAATCCGATTCTGAATAGAATTCAGCCATTGCTCGAGGATAATATCGAGAATATCGTTACGGCCCTATGGTGTCGGAAGAAATCACAACACCGGTTGTTCATGTCCACGGGGACAGCAATCTACGCGACATTCGAAAGCGGGAAACCGAAAGGCGGAACAGCGATGTCGTTCCCGATTCCGGTGTCAAAAATTTGGTCGGCGATCGAGGATTCGGTTGAAAAAATCTGGTTCTTGTCCACGACTGGTTATCTCTATCGCCTGGATTCGGGGAATACATACGATGACGGGTATATCGAGGGATCGTTCCGGGTACCGTTTTTCCACTACGGTAACAATCGGCGGGAGAAAATATTCCCTCAGATGATCCTTGAATTTGACTCGCCGGTTCTGCTTACCGGGGATACCGAGATTACCTACACGGTAAATCACGCATATGGTAACTCTGGTTACCCGCGGCCGGTCGGTGAGACGATCAGCAGTAGTATCGACAGTGCGGGCGGTTTCTACGGGGCGAACGAGGGGTACGGGTTGTTTGTCTACGGCGGGCCGGTTGTTTCCGAAATTATCGCCTATCTCGATGGTCGTGGACCAAACATGAGTATTCTGGTAAAATACAAGACACGATACGATAACCCGTTTGTTTTTCTGGCGGCGACGGTCGATTACATCCAACTCGGACTGGTGGGACAAGAGTCATGACAACTTCATACATCGGCTATTTTAATGATTCTACGTATCAGGTTGTTGATGGTAATATCGTCTACGCCTCTGATCATAATAATCCACGAGCAGCCCTGGAAACCGGGTTGAACCTACTGGTCGATAATATCCAGACCGGGGCAACGATTCTGTCCGGGACCGATACGGGGGTGGTAAATGCGTACGTAATGAACCTGACGGCGGCACTGACGGCTTATTCGGATGGTCAGATGGTTTGGTTAAAACCGGCCGTGTCGAACAACGGGGCAAGCACGATAGATGTCAATGGGCTCGGAACGAAAGCGATTCGGAGTCTTACCCATACTGCCCTGGTCGGCGGGGAACTGCTGGCCGGGTACTGGCACCTGTTGAAATATTCCAGCACCCTGGACGCTTTTATCATCGTTTCCCAACCCGGCCGTACCGATTCCGACACATCGAAAACGATTGCCGGCGGCGATGGGATAACCGTAACGTCGGACGATACCACGATTACGGTTGAAGTTCCGGATTTGGGGATTAGTACGGGAAAGATCGCTGACGGAGCCATAACCCGGGCAAAGATGGCTGACGATATGGATGTGGTCGTCCATAACGATATCATCGGCGGCGATATAACGATATCGGGAAATACCTTAACGATTACCCCGTGTTCCTGTTGGGATTCCACTCGAACAGTGTGGTTGGAGTCTGCCGGAAATGACACTGTAGTTATCCCCGGAACGAATAACCTCGATTCAGATGTTTATATCGTCCAACTGGTTGCGGGTTCTGCAATTGATTTCAAATCATATGACCACACCGGTACCGGACCGGCCGGGGATGCGACGGTGAGTGCGTGGCGGTTAATCAGCTATGCGAAGAATAACGGGTCAGGCGTGACAATGCCGTACCGGCAGATCGGGGACGATATTTATTTTTCGGCCGCCAGTACCAGCGGGGATCTGCCACAACTTGCTGCTACGATTACCGCATCTTTTGCCGGGTACTCATTGAGTACGGTAATTCCTACCAGTTTGAAAGGATTGGTTGAGATCCGCAGCTTGGCGGGCGGTGGTGTGGCGTTCTCGCAGAATGGGACAGATGTTGTATGGGAGATGGCTTCGGAAACGGTACACCCCCCGGTTCCGGCGAATGGTACTTTGTATTTCCGGTATACATCGTCTTCGTCTGCACTCAAGATCCGCAGAATCACATTAAGGAGATAATCACGTGTGGAGATGTATATTTGATACCGCAACCAATAGGGGCGTAGATTGGAACAGGGAACCGGGAGAAAGCGAATATTTGGTAGCCCTCCATCCTTCCCGGGCTGCGTGGTTTAACGTTGATCCCAGCAGATATATGTGGACCGGAACTGAACTTGTTGAATGTTCGGAATGGGTTGATGAACAACAGGTTAGGGTGAGGGTTATTCAAGAGCAAGAAATCCGTTCCCGATATTCCGCAATGCTCGTATCTATAGCCGCCCCGTATGGTGCCGCCGAGCGGGAAACCTGGAAGACTCAGGAGGAAGAGGCCCGGGCGTGGACGGCCGATCCCGACGCCCCATGCCCAATGATTCGAGCCATGGCCACAACGCGCGGTATCGCGATGGACCTGATGGTTGCGAAAATTCTCAACAGCGCCGAACGGTTCCGAGCAGCGTCCGGCCAGATCCTCGGACTGCAGCAGGCGGAACTTGACATCTTATATCCCGAGAAAAAAGAAGAGGTGTGATCATGCCCCTTGTAGCTACACAAGACCTCCCGAAGTACACCACACAGGCCACGCCCAAACCGACTTATACTGCGCCCGGTACCGGGATAAATTATTACGGTAAACCGGACTGGCAACAGGTTGCGTATGACAATGCCTATAATGCGGCCCGGAATAGTCAACCGCTTGAGGCAGCGATAGGCAAGCAGCCAAAATACGAGGATCCTACTCGGCGAGCTTATGCGGATTACCTGGCGGCGTCCGGTGGCGGGGGTGGTAAGAAATCTTCTGGATCGGGCGGCGGTGGATTGTTGCCGTCTGGATCGGGTGAACAGTCTACCCCACAACCCGAACCGATCGTCGCCCCAACCATGGGCGAACTTCCGTCTTTGACCATGAGTAAGGGGGCAAGTGTTGAGAATCAACTGAACCGCTTGCAATCGCTCGACAGCGTACCGATGCAACAAGCGAAGGTTCAAGCACAAGAACTCGGTGCAGCGTCCGGGGCGATTCACGGTTCACAGCAGGCCGGTGCGGCACAGCGGGCGGTGCAGAACGCAATGACCCCGATTGCTCAGTCTGAAGCAAATCTTGTGGGATCGCAGGATATTGCCAACTGGCAGACGGAAGTTACCCGGATCCGGGACGTATATGAAAAAGAATACGCCGGGTATCTGTCGAAACTGGGGATAGAGGCACAGAACGGTCAAGCGATGATGGCGGCGAATACCTCGCTTTCCCAGTCGTTGATGTCCAGTATGACTTCGTTGCTCGGTAATCCGGAAATCGAATTCGGACCGGAGGTAAAAAATAAACTGACCTCGATTTTCAACACGGCGCTGAAGAACAATAACACGATTCTCGATATGGGGTTCACTTATGCCTAGCGATTACGATTGGAGTTTACCGTCTACGTTCGATTCGGGCAGTAGCGGCGGTGGGTATGACCTGACGAGTACCGGCGATGAAAGTTCGGGCGGGTATGATCTCGGATCCGGCGGCGGGTCGTTTGATTTCAACGACGATGACTGGTATGTCGATTCCACCGGTGGCGGTTCCGCAGATGTGGACACCAGCATATTCGATGATATTTGGGGCTGGGTGAAATCGGATCAGGGTGTTTCGGTCCTCGGCGGTGCGGCAAATGCAGCATTCAAACTCTGGCAGGCCGACAAGGCAAACGAGATGCGCCGGCAGAACGCTGCAGCAGGTGGACCGTCAGCAGCCGAGTTATACGACGCTCGGGTGAAAACTCATAATCGATCGATCAACCAACCCATGGATATGGGTCTGGTGGAGTTGAAACGGTCATGATACTGCCAGCGGCGGGAACCGTCCCAACTGATAACCGAATCTATTCATTGTCACAAGGCGCGACCTTACCGTCCGCCGGCGGCGATGCCCCCGTGAGCGACACAGACGGGGTGACCACATCCGCAGATCTTGGCAGCCTGCCGAGCGCCGGTGTAAATATCGGCATGGATTTGGCCGGCGTTCCCGGCCCGGTACAGTCGGGGGTCAACGCTGTGATGAGTAGTGACTCGTTTTCGCAGTTGCAGGATTCGCTTCTGTCATCTCTGGCCAGCACTCTCGGTAGCGCAGTCACGAATGCCGCACTCCCCGGGATACCGGGCTTACCATCTATCGGTGGGGCCCTGGCCGGCGAGGCGACGAAACAGGATTCGAATTATGGGGCGGCGGCGCTGTCGTCCGGAATCAACGCTGGGGCGGCATTGGCCGGTACGGCCCTGGCTGGCCCGATTGGTGGATTGGTTGCCGGGGCACTGTCGAGCTATGCGGTAAAATCATCCCTTGCGGACGGGTGGCTCGGGGATATGGTCGATTCGCGTACCAGTGAAGCGAAGCGGGATGCTGTTGAGTCGGCGTTTGGTTTCGATCCGTCCGATACCGCGGGCATGGCGTCCACACAGATGGGAATGGATGCGTTCGGCGTAGCTGACCGGGGGTTCGGCCTGGACGCTGCATACGGATCGACCACGGCGGGCCAGATTGCAGCGTCAGCGAAACAGTCAGGTTTTGACGACAGTAGTTTGATGGGTTATCTCGATCGATTGGATACCATCGCCCGGGAGTTTGAGGACGTAACCACAGTGGCGAAGGCCGATGACAGGAACCCGAGCAATAACGCCGGCGGTTTCCTCGGGGATCGCGATGTGGATTCCCGGGACCGGTCGGACGATTCGACCCCTGGTGGATTGTTGGGTGGTCGGGACGGCGGGGGTGCAGGTGGATCGTCGGGGGGCGGGGTAGGTGCCGGAACGAGCGATGGCACCGCGAGTGGTCCCGGCGGCGACCAAGGCGGCGAATCGAGCAAATATTAAAAAAGGTAACGATATGATGGAATTACCAGCAGCACCGCAACAGGGACCAGCAGCACCGCAGGGTCAGAAAAAACCGTTCCCGGCGGACAAGTCCGAAGCGATGCAATTTAGCAACGATATCCTGCAGGTCATCTACGACGACAGGACACATGATGGAATCGTCGAGCAGCTGTCCCAGGTGGACGAACAGGCTGGTATTGGTAACGGTGTCGGGATCATCGCCGGAAACCTGGTGGGTAACCGGGTGGCTGATGTCCGCGGGCAGACCGGTCGGAAGATCGAAATGAAACTGGTGGTCGACGCGACCAAGGCGGTAATCACCGAACTGGGTGAGATTGCTGAAGGTGAAGGATTTTTCGAGATGGCGCCCGCCGACCGGAAACAAGCATTCGTGGTCACGGTGAATACGCTGGATAAGATGGGCTCACGGTCGGCCAGGCAGGGTCAGGGACAGCCGATGCAGCAGGGAGGTATGTAATGGCGGATGGAATTCAAGGACGAGATTATCTTATCGCCGGTATCGGTGGTGCGGTCGAAGGATTTTTCAATAGCCAATCCCGTGAGAACGCCGAAGCGAAGGCACAGGCGCAGTTGGAACGTCAGGCACAATTGCTCATGATGAAAGAGGAACGAGCTGCCGCTCGGGAAATGCGGAAACAGAAGGACGATCAGACGTTCCAGTTGAAGAAGACGGAAGCCGAATACGGTTTCAAACGAGATGAGGCGACGAAAAAACGCGCTCAAGAGTTGGTCGACACCGAAACGAAAAATGAATTTGAACTCGAAAAGTTGAAGAAGGAACAGGAATTTAAATCCGGTGAAGCGAAAACAAAATTTGGATATGACAAAGAACTTGAAACATTGAAAGAAACTAAAAAATCGACAGATCGTACACAGAAGGCCCGTACCGAACTGCGAAAGGAATTCGAGAAGGCAAAAAAGGACGCGAATAAAGATCCCTTCGCTGAGAAACAAGCGGATCTGCAGTTCGATGTCTGGGCCGAAACGACATACCCGGAACTGTTCGCCGAAGCGTACCCAGACGGGGCGCCGACAGCCACCGGTACCCGTGCACCGGCCGGTTCGAAATTCGGTTCGATTTTTCAAAAGGTGACCGGCGCCGCCAGCCGGACCAAACAGGGCGCGAACGATAGCGTGGAAGAACCGGCCCCATTACCGGGGACCGTCGACGAACTGCCGTCGTTACCCGGCGTAGGAACCAATAAACGTACTGACCCTGAAATGCTCCGCGCTGATGGGTCGGAGAAAGGTAAAGGGTTTCTCGGGCAATTACCGCATGCAAGCGGCAAGACTTCTACTGAGATCAGTATAGGTGTGAATATTGGCGGAAAAGAAACGGAAATTCCGGCCCTCGTCCCGACGCTTACCAAACAAGAAGTGCAACTACTCCTGTCGGGCAAGGAACCGACGAAAGAGATTATCCAGAAAGCGGTAGATCACGCCAAGAAAAGAATGGCAGAAGGCAAGAACGTCTTTGCAAACCCGAATGACGGGGACTATTAAACCAAACGAACGAGGTAAAAACAATGATGAAACGAATTCTCTCCGGACTGGTAGCACTGTTACTGATCTACGGTACCGCCTACGGTACCACTCTGAACCTGCTCGGTAAAACCGACGGCCTGTCCCTACAAGCGACACGGGAACAGAACACCAATATTGCCGCACTGCAGACGGCGCTGGATAAACAAGACGTCACGGCCGGGACCGTCACGGCCAGTAAGGCAGTCGTGGTTGACGCGAACAAAGATATCGGCGATTTCCGTAATCTTGATGCGGTCAACATCGATGCCGGGGCATCTGGTACCGCCGGCACTGTGGATATATTCCCCGGTACCGCTTCGAAAGGCAAATTGGCAATCTCTGTTACCGATCAGACTGGCGATACCACAGCAAGTGTGGTTGTCGGTGCCATGGGTGCAGCCCGGACAATTACCCTGCGTGATCCCGGTGCTGCCGCAAGTTTTCTGACCACGACCGACGCGACCGCTGCAGCTACGACTTCGACCGCTGTAGAATTGAATTACCTGGATATTACCACTCTCGGCACCGGCGCAGCATCGAAAGCTGTCGTCCTCGATACCGGGGACGATTTTATCTGGCCGGCAACCGGCATTCTTACCTATGGTGTTCTGAAAGACCCGGCCGGGACCACTCTCGGGGCAACCGCAGCCGAGATCAACCAGGCGGCCGATGTTTCTGCCCGTATTGTCCCCCTCGGTGCTACCGGTAATATCCCGACGACTGCTCAGGGTCGAATCATTCGGATAGGTCAGGACGGGTCGGCAAATACCGCGATCACCCTGACCCTGCCGGAAGCGACCGGATCGGGAGCGGTCTACCGGGTACTGGTAAATACCACGAATACCGGGGGTCTGGTCATTGCCGCCCTTACCACCGATACAATGGTTGGTATTGTGAATATTCTCGATCTCGACGCAGCGGCACAAGGGGCATATCAGGCCTCCGGCACCGACGACAAGATCACCTTGAACTCCACGACGACCGGCGGTCAAATTGGTGATTGGCTTGAATTTGTGGACTACGCCGATACGATCTGGCAGGTAAAAGGGTCGTTGGCGGTCCCGACCGGATCGAATCCGGCAGATCCGTTTAGCGCGAGTTAACGCTTGACTCATATCTGATCGACGGGTAATATCGTCAGATATGAAACGTATCGACATACTCACCCTCGGTGTTGTACTGATGCTGCTCGGCGCTTTCCTGGTGGTAGGCGCCGGGACCAGTTTTGGCTCAAGTGCCGGGGTGATTGTGTTTTGTTACGGGTTCTTCGCAGTAATTTACGTCGGTTGCCGGAAGGTATCTAATGTATAAAATAATACATCTTGAACTCACGTTGAAACAGCTCGAAACTTTGAGTGAAAAACTGAACGAGTTATGGGATGAAGGTATCCCCGGTGCAGGATGGGCCAGTTCTGAACTCGAAGAATTGAGGTCGTTGGTTGATGAAGAACTGAGTAAACACACGAAGTAAGGTGTTCGGGTAATCCCGGACGTATCCCCGCGATATCTGAGCAAGCGGGTAACGGCTCACGGTCTGACGACCACGCCATAACTTACCGGTGAACGGTATGCCATACGATTCTTCCCTGTCGGAATTCGAAGCGTCCGACGAGTTTTCTCAGTCCTCCCCCGAAGTTCAGCGCGCTCTTTCCCGCGAATATATCAGCCAGAATGGTACAGACGAGGTTCTAAACCAGTATCAGACGGCGATTTCCGATCCGGAATACCAGTCGTTACCAGTTGAACAACAGGATCTGTTCCGTAAATCGTACGCCGATTTCTACGGGGTTGACCTACCGCTCGAAGACGTATCGTTCGGTACGGATGTCAAGGATGTGGTCATGTCCGGCCTGGCCGGTACCTCGGCTATTCCCAAGGCCGTAGCTACTGTTGCCGGCTGGTTCGATGCTGACGAGTCGAAAGAATACCTGTTGGACATGGCGAAGACGGTTGACGATTACTACCGTTCCGGGATATCGAAACAGGGTAAAGACGTCCAGGCACAACCGTTTCTTTCCGATCAGGACGGTAAATGGTTCGGTGACAACGCTGTGAAGAAAGTTTTCATGGTGTCCGCTGAATCTCTGCCCCTCATGATCGCAACCGCGCCGATTGGCGGTAGCGCGAGTGCCGCACTGTCGAAAGCGAAATTTCTGCCTGATTTCATCCGTGCCGTGGAAGGTACCGGCGCCGTGGGAAAATGGTCCCATAACCTCGTTACGTTCGGTGCGTCCGAAGCGGGAACGTCGGCCCTGGTGTCGGCGGCCGACGCCGGTGAACGTATCGCGAAGATGCCGGATTCGGTGCTGGCGAAATCCCCTGTTTATCAGGAACTGATCCGGCAGGGTATGGACCCGGCGGCGGCCCGGGCCGAAGTGCGCGGGATCGTCGAGGAAGAAACGGTCAAGACCCAATTCGCAGCCACACTTGCCGGCGGCGCCCTGGCACCCGGCGGCGCGATGACGAAACTGTTCCAGAAGGGACCGCGGGCCGGGATCGTTCGCGAGACGGCCGAAGGTGTGGCCACAGAGGGTCTGCAGGAAGCCGGTCAGGGTACCCTGGAACAACTGGGTGAGAACGTTACGACTCAACGAAACATCGATCCGACTCAATCTCTCACCGAGAATCTTGGCGAAGCTGCGGCCCTCAGCGCCGCGTCCGGCGGTGTCATGGGTGGCGGTATGTCCGGCGGGGCGAAACTGATGACCCTCGGCCAGGCCCAACAGGCGGTCCAGGATATACCGCTCGGTGCCGATCCGGAACAAACGGTCGCACAGATCGAGGCCGCGACCACACCGACGACCGACACGCCCCCACGGATTACCCTAGGCGAACTGACCCCGGACGAGATCGAGGGAATCGCCGCCGTCGGCCAGCGGATGGCCGGTGCAGATCTCGCCGAGATCCAACGGGTCCAGCGTGACGTGCTGCCACTCCTGCGCGAGAAAAACCCGATGGTCGCGCCCCACGTCGAGCAGATCGTGAACGAGCGGTTCCGTGCGTTACAGGCGCAACAGGCTGTTCAGTTCGAACAGCAGGTTCCGGTTGTCGAGGCTGACCTGGCGGCGGCACAGCCGGACCTGGCCGCCGATGACCTTATGGACGACTGGGCAGATTCTGAGATGGATGTCCAGGCCCAGGCGGACGCCCGCGGCCGGTCGGTCCGGTTCGAGGCGTTGAAACAGTCGATGGCTGATCGGTTGACTGCGGCGGATGAACTGGCCGGTAACACGGTCGGCCGTCCGTCTACGGCTGAAGAGTCGGCGGGGGTGTTGGCTGCGGCCGGCCCCAGTGAGATTGAAACACGGGCAGGTCGGCAGGCGGATATCGAGGAAGCGTTCGCCCGAGTGGACCGCGGGGACGACCTCATGGAACAGTGGGCCGAGCCGGTCCCGGAACGAATACCACAGGAGGTAACCGATGATTCTATTCAAGCGACTGCTCCCCCGCCGACCGGAACCGTTGACACTGCACCAGATGCGGGAACGGCACCGGAAGGAAATCGAACGGTGGATGAAACACCGGGAATACCAGGAGACAGCTCGCGGGATGTTCGATCCGCCGACACCGTAACAGAAAATACCGCGGCCCCACTCCCCGCGGGAGAGAGTGCTCCTCGCCCCGCTGACTCTCGTTCTGTTGTCCCGTTCGAAGAAGCCCAAAAATACGACATTTACACCACGCAGATTCGTGACCGTGGGGAGATGTTCGCTGTTCGCGGCGATATGCCACGGGGTGGTGGTGACGAACTGTTTGGGACATTCGACGAGGCGCAGAAATATTCCGTTGAGAAAAAAGCCCGTGACGAGGCAAACACCGTTTTCCGGCAGAAAGAAAAAGCAGCACAAGTGGAACGGGATAAGATTATCGCCGAACGTACAGCTGCACTCGAAGACCTCGACGGGTTCGATACCGACATGCCGCCGATGCGCCGGGGCAAGGTTATCAGTGCGTTATCGAAACAGGTTCGAACGAAAGACGGTAGGGTAATCACAAAACGTGACCTGATTCGGGAAAGGGTAAAAGAGGGATATACGGTGAACGAGGACGGGAACCTTGAGGCACCGGATGGAGGTTTCCTCGGTCCGGATGTTCTCACGAAAACGGGAATCGATTACGCCCGCCACCTCACCACCCGTTCCATCGCCGCCGATCAACCCGTAAACACCGAACCCACCCCCGCCCCGGCC
>Ga0209728_1000170_pt1 | contig 60067 bp, 76 predicted proteins | sample RifGroD1_FD_183997 | JGI IMG/M metagenome (GOLD analysis project Ga0209728, IMG submission 183997) | Groundwater microbial communities from Rifle, Colorado, USA - Groundwater D1 (SPAdes) (version 2) | ecosystem: Environmental > Aquatic > Deep subsurface > Groundwater | place: Rifle, Colorado... | reverse complement strand
ATGCGAATCAAAATCAACTTGACTTGTCTTAGACCCTATTAGCTCAGCGGTTGTAGTGGCATAGTTAGGGTCATCTCCAAGAGCATCAGCCAATTCTTTTAAAGTATCTAAGGTAGCAGGGGATGAATTCACTAAAGCAGAAATTTTAGTGTCTACACTACCCGCAACTTCAGTAATAGCGCTCACAACATCTGTCTTATTGACTGTGGGGAGTAGAGACAAACTGCCAATTTTTATATCAGTACCTAATGCACCGTTATTTATGGAATTACCAGATATCGTGGCCCCATCCAAAGTCGTAATATCTGTGCGCACTTTTTTCTGTACCCTGAACACAATTTTATCCCCACTATTTAAAGACCAATCTACCAAATCAATACTGATGCCATTAAGATTCTTAGTGTAATGGTCTACCTCATCCAGAGTAATACCACTCATGCTGACTTGAAGGATGTCATTAGTAGGATTATAATTTACATTGTTTATGGGCACGTTAGTTATTCCACTGGTGAGAGCAGTATAGGAACTAATTAGGACTGTTGTTGCAAGTATATCAGATGAAACATCTGCAGTTCCTAAGACCCAGATATAGAAATCATCATTTGCATACCAGCCTGGGTTTTTACTGTGAATAATAATCTCAAGATTTAAACTGTCTGCACTAACACTAAAATCAATTCCATTGTACATAGGTTGACCATTTTTAGCAACAATAATGGAATCCCTATCTCTCATGTATGAGGGTATGCCAATAGTAACTGTTGAGCTGTTGGAATTAAGAATGACATGGTTGTGGTACATTGTTAGTACTCCACCACCTACAGACTTAAATTCTCCCCCAACATAAGCTTTTATTTCACCTGTGCTAGGTTTGAGCCACTCTAAACCCTCATATAGGCCTATAATGGGTGCTGTTTCACTTAATACCACTTGGACAAACCTTGTGGGTTCTAACCCCCCAAGTGTTTGAGCATCTGTAGATTGGGCTACACTAAATATGTGATTTTCATCTACTACTACTCCAGCCCCAGGTATGAGCTGTAATTCTGATAAGGCGTCCATGATAGCATTTGTCTTATCCATCATATCCCTAACTCTATCTAACCCTGTTATCTTGTTAGGAGTATACGTCATTTATCTGTCACCTCCTTATCCAACACTTGTTTGGGCAAATTTTCTTCCAATGCTTGAACTTTATTCTTTAGATGCTGCAATTCTTGCATTACATTAGACATAAATATCTCTTCTGGGGTTTGATCAAAAATAAGAGCACCACTACTGGAACATTTACGAATGTTAGACACAATATAATCCTCCTTAAAATAGGGGGATTGTTATCCCCACTATTTTAAAATATTTAGTAGCTTACGAACTAGGGGCCGGTACAGGGGATTACTCGTGGTTAGATCAACCCTAACTCTGAACTGGGAAGTGACTACTCCCCCAGGTAAAGTGTATTCATAGGAATACCGAGCATACACCCCATCCACAGTCTCAGTTAAGGATATCGCAGGTGTAACCCAGGACACCCCATTGTCATAAGATAACTGAGGAGTTACTGTTGTACCTGAAGGCACATAAGCTTCGAGTATTTGGTTTACAATAGTGTAGGGTTGAGATAAGTCAACTAATTTGCTAATATACGACCCCCCAGTTAAAGTCTGAACACTAACCAAAACAAGAGACTGACCGGAGATTACTGGAGACACATTGGAATTGACAGTGTCTAGGGTAGCTCTCAAGGTTATAGAATTAGCTACTTCATTAAGAGCTCTGGCAGATCTTATATCCAGAGGCAACCAAGAAATAGAGTCATTTTGCTTATATTCCCACACACATGAGGTGCCCTTAGGGGTATCAAAATCCGCCAGCACCAATAAGTTATCTGCCCCTAGATCAGCAATGCTGTTAAATTGTACTACTGCATTGGGTTCAAAAATAGCGCCATTTAACACAAATTTTAGGTCACTGTCTTGAACTGCAGACCATGTCAATGCATTAGAAGAGGTAAAGAGAACCCCCGCATTATAAGGTTGTCCTGTTATAAAATTGCTGGAGTTGTATACTTTTTGGCCTAATTTTGCAATATGCACATTGTATAGGGAACTGCTAGTCATGACAGTCATGCAATACTGAGTGTCTTTAGCACAAAAGGTAGGTTGAGGAAACACTATATTAGTGGGTATTGAGGCATCAGTGGAAACAGAGACCTGGTCAGAGCTTAAAGTGACCTCTCCCAGGACATCAATAGAAGGATAACCATTATTCATGCCCCTAATTTGTACTGTGACACCTATAGAAGGATCTTTAGAGCTAAAAAACAACTGCATGCTAGTGATAAATCTATCTGTAATAAGTTGGAAACTCTGAGCAATGGGATCTACTGGATAATGCACTTGATAGATTATCTTATTAGTGAGTACAGTTTCTGTGGTTGTAACTTTCATACCGTTTGAGGTAAACACTGTAGATGCTGAGGTTACAGGGTTAGATAGTGTAATTTCCCTAGCACCTGTTCTCACTCCTGTAGGAATAGTAAAGTGACAGTTAACTCTTCCGTTCACATCAGATTTTACTGTGCCTGCTTCAGTACCCGCAGAAGTTGTGCTGAGAGGTGAAAGATTCACCTTTACCCCATCCATGTACCCAGTTATAAGATCTGACAGTGAGGGAAAATCTGACCCTGATACTACTATTTCTGCAGGTCTTGCATAAGGTATTATAGATTCTTGAACCTGTTTTGTGGTACCAATGTACTGTATGGTGCTAGAAGTGCCCCACCAACCCCACACATCTTGTATAGTGGTAGTCTGGTTATTTAAAGAAATATTTTCATTGTCAATCCAGTTATCCAGTTCGGGGGATATATTAATGTTAGGTCTACCAGTGAATACCTGATAAGGATTAACATTTATGAATGTGGTGGCCTGAGTTTGAGAGGTAACAGGTTCTTCTGCATAAGGCAATGTAAAGAACTTGCCTGATAAGAAATTGTGGGCAGTAGTGTTTGGAGCATCTGATGTAGGTACAAATGCAGTTTGTAATGCACCTAGTGTAAGGGTAAATTGAGAGATATCAATAGCTGCACTAAATAAGGGATGGTTTAAGTCACATTTACTAAATCCTAGGAAACCATCTGTAAATATACCCTTTAAGGAGGTAACCGCCTGACCGCTCATAGCCTCAGTATCTAGGTCAGCTATTGCTTGATTGTACTCTAGATTATCTAGGCGAAGCATTATGTTGTGAAGATCCCCCATAGATGTACGGGTGATAGCAGAACTATTAACTGTAACCTCCGCGCTATTAGGGGATAGAGTTACAGTGCCTAGAGACAGCCTAATGGGATCAGAGTCTAATGGAGGAGTAACAAAATCTGGTAAATCACTCTGACCAGTGAGCACGTCAATAAATCCTTCACTATCAAGGTAAATCCGATCACCCCTACCTAAATAGAAAGTATAATCAGTAATGAAAGAAGTTCCTACCACTGGGGTGTCTCCAAGAGGGGAGAAATCAATATAGCTGTCTGATCCGGATGAAGTGAGCAAAAAGTCAACATCTAAAATCATAATTTTGTTGTATTGGTATACAACAGTATATGAAGACCCAATACTAGGCTCTATTCCACCAAGAGACCAGTCTATATTATTACCGGTTTGCTGGTAGTCAGTTTCTGAGGAGTATATAGTAGCACCTTGATTGCTACTAATTATAGAGACAACAGGAGTGTGTGGGAGCGTATCACTGCCATTGGAGGAACTGCCCCTAGTAATTGTGTCAGTCACCTGGACAGTGGCAGTTATTCTAGTGACTCCTGACACATTTTTATTATTCAGCTTATATGTGTCGACCCCTTCTTGATACACATGAGGCTCACCTGTGACTGCTCTAGCCACCTTAGATTTAGGAATAACCAGTCTAGTGGGGGATGGTTTATTCACTTCAAATCCTTGAATATAGGATTTACCAGCCTCCACGGTAAGCATAATACTATCTTCGTCGTTATCCTTTGCCCACATTGATAACCCATGTACTCGATAATTTCCTGCTTCGTCAAAGGTTCTACGAGCTAAAACGGAGTTGATCATCTCTAGTTGTGGCTTCTCTTCTACAGAAAACAACAAACCATCTATAAATTTGTAGATAACAGGGGAAGTAGGGTCATTCAGAGTAAGCGCGGTATCAGACTTTATCCTATGAGACCCAGGCTGACCGTAGGTTTCAAACCCTAAAGCGGGCTCTCTCAAGGTAGGATCTTCCAGCTCTGTGATGATAGTTTGCTCTAATTTTATACCAATAAGTTCAGTGCCTATCATGGTCAGGTCAATAGCGCCCCCATCAAATTGGTGTATAATGCCATCGAGGTACACTTTTCCAGGGGAGATATTTAAAGTGTTATCAACAAACCAAAATGAACATCCTTCAATAACACTTCCTTCTTTGAATAAAGCTGCAGATAATTTCTTTATCATGTCAAGTATGTTAGTTTGCAATTGAGTGAATTCCCTTGCCTGTTCTGACCTACCAGGGAGTGCTAAAATTTGTGTATACTTCTTTGCAGGATCAAAGTCATCATAATATGGGGAATGGGTGATATCTAGTGTGGACATGATTTTATCCCACCCTTCTTAAAATTCCATAATTAAAGCTAGCTTTTCTGTTTGATCTATCTGCCTATTTACAGGTTCCCCTTTATAATCTATGATCTCCAGTACTCCTGGAGACACTACTTCCTCAGGTAACAAGTTGTATTTTCCAGGTAGCACAGACGCATCTACTTGTAACCCAGAATATACCCCAACCTGTCTGTAACTCCCTAAGGGTAAATCAGAATCTGATATCTCAGTTGAGATAAAGACCCATCTACACCCTTCAGTAAATACAGCCCCAGGGACTACGATTCTCCACATTAACTCTCGGTATCTTATTGTGCCGTTCACCTCATCAGGTACTACCAAGTGTTTCATTTCAACTTTTTTGAACCCAATAATCTCATCCACCTGACTGACATTGGGATCAGGAGCTGGTGGATTCTCTTCGTCAGGCCAGGGAGTACTCTTACCAATACAATAATAGATGCTAGGCTCGTTATAAAAATGCAGAGCTCTATTTATGTGAGCCCCCTTTGTTATAATTGACATCTATACCCCTCCTTGTCTAGGCTTACCTAAAAATAATTTTATTAGATAATTGAAATCTCAATAGGGGATATTGGGATGTCTTGTATGATGTCTATCTCATCAATAATATAATCTAAGATGGACATCAAAAGTATATATGAATCACAGAGTATTTGTCGGTATTCCCAATCAGGAAGGAGGTCAAATTGAGACATATTCTCTATAGGGGGATTCTTCTTACCTGCCCTTGGGTAGCTGCCAAATATACCTGAATAGTGAGCTGAGAGAATTGCAGTAGACATTTCTACTAGCTTTATCTCTCTAATTTCGTATTCTATTGCCATTGAATCTAACAAGGGGAATGAAGAATCCAATACACTCCCATCTTGAATCATCTCATTCAAAATTGTATAACTTAACTTAACACCGGATGCTTTAGATTTATTTAAAATTTGCTTTAACTCTGAAGTCATGATGGGACTAACAACGTCTATTACACCAGACCTATAATAATCCCCAGTCTGAAATTTATGAGTGCCGCTATACACAGATTTACTAAACACTGCCACATCAACATGGGGTTCATAGATACTAATTTTAGCGGCTGGGTCGTTTAAGTATGATTGCACAGTAGAGATAAGTGCAGGTATACTAACCTTAGGTTTAGTGGCTGCAGATTTTATCCTTCCTCTATAGGAGACATCACTTTCATTTGTTAGCCTGGTTACCTCAAACCATTTACCCCACTCATTAAGCCAATCACCAGTAGAAGTGGATATAACGTATTCTAAGTTTAGTAAGGATATGTCCTCCTGCAGGGTGGACAGGGAGGAATCCACAGCATCTGTTATATACTTTAGCTCTCCACTGGGGCTTCTATTAAACACAGATATTAAGCTATCCAATATCTTTCCCATACTCATCCTCCTAAACTATAGTGAGTGTGATATTTCCTGCCCTAATCAATTCATTTTTGTCCACTAACACATTGCCTGAAGGAGATATGTTTATGTCATATATGGCATTTTGATCAATATTCATCATATACTTAATCAGCTCAGATTCCACTAATTCCTTAGACACAGTGAATCCATTAAGGAAGGATTGCAGAGAACTTAATAGTGCAGGTTGATATGCTGCCTTGTCGAAATCTTCATTTAAGTAGACCAGTACAGACAAGTGAACTGATCTCTTAACTACTGGGAGTATATTAACAGGTATACCAGCAGGCCTATATTCCAGTATGCTTTCTACTACAGCATCATGTAATGCTTGAGGTAAATCCCCATTCACATCATGCACATATACATTAGTGTATCCTATCTTTTCATCCACGATAGCACCTGTAACCCCATTAACCAAAAAACACCCGTACTGTACAGAGTTAGCAGTGCCTTTTGATAGGGTGGAAATGAACTTAGAAAACCTCTTTCTTAGCTCCTCCACTGTTTCCCCCACTCTTCCATCATAGAACGATTCTTCATTTGTTATCAGAAATACCTCAGTTAATTTTATAACACTATTTTGTAGAGTCCCTTCTGGTATATTACCAACTACCCCTGTCTTAGTACATTGAACAAGTACTTGCACTATACTTGCCCCCACTGTAAAGGTTACATCATCAATAACTTCAAAATATAAGGTATTATTACTTATGGGGATAGTGTAAAATTGGAAGCCTTTTTGTAGAGTTATGGGTTGAGTGAGGGGAGTCTTGAAGTGCAGGGTTACGAGGCCAGTACCAGATGTAGCGGGATACTTGAAAAAATCGAAACTGTTGTATATTGAGCTCTCTATAGATGAATTGAATCCTTTGTACATTTGATAATAGGCTGATTCCATTTCAACAGCAACAGATTCCAGTAGAGTACGAGACACTGATCCAACTGAAAAGTTGGTTATCTGAGAATTGTTTGATTTCATCCAATTTACCATAGAATTTAGTATGCCACTAAATGTTTTTATAATTAACCCCATTAATGTAACCCCCCATATTATATTAGAGATGATATAAGATGCTGGCCCCTTGAGGTTATTATGTTGCATTTAATAAGAATCCTGCTATCAACAGAAGTAACAACAACATCTGTTACATCTAAGACCCTAGAATCTGATCTAAAAGTCTTAATTATCTCTATTTCTGCTTTATCTTTCCAACCAGGGGACATTTTGCTACCTAGTATGGTGTGAAAATTGCTACCATATTCGGGATGGTATGTCAAGGTTCCATACTCTGTTTTAAGCCGGTGTATCAAGTCTTGACTCAAACATTTAAACCCAGAGAGTAATCTATAGTCTCCTGATCCCATGTCCACTAGTAATTCTCCGTCATGAGTATTGATTGGCAGTTCACTGTTAATAGCTAATTCCAAATCCGTACCCAACACTAATGAATCTAAGTCTTGTCCACTTTCATACTCTTGAATACCTGCAGTATCAGAATCCAGAGGTATAAATATAACATCTCCAATGACTTTAACATTAGAACTAGAAGAAATATTTATTAAAGAGTCTGATATGAATGGGTAATCTAACTCATTGAATACAACAATGTCTGACCAACGGTTAGCATCTTGAAAGAACTTTTGTGCCAGTGACCGCACAGTTTCCCCCTGCAGTATAACGTGACTGATGATTGTAGACACTTCTTACACCCCCATAGTAAAATTGTTGATTCTGGTGCTATACCTTAGGGTAAATAAGAAATCTATTCTTCGTATAAAGGATAAAGTTCTTTGTAAGTCTCTTAGGATATGCACTAACTCAATTTCCTGCATCCCATATAATTCTAAATCCCTAGTAACTACTCTTATATTATTATCCATCCTATCCATATCGCTTTTTAGGATGCCTCTAAAAACAGAGGAAAGAGAGCACATCATTAATTCTAGATACACCCCTAACACTTCAACATATATTGCATTACATCTGTATCTATTTATATCAGATAAAGTACGAGAGTAATTGATCAGAGGACTGGCAGTTTTCAAAGTAAGCGTGTCACCTAAAATAGAATACACCAAAGAGGGATCTTTTGCTTTAAGCTTAGCATAAGTATCTGAGGCCTTTACAGAAACACTGTTAATAAAATCTAAGGAGTATCCAGACAAGTCTAATCTTGTAGTTATGAGAGTGCCGGAAGGTAGCAATTCATAATCCAGTAATACAGACTCCGACATTCCCTTAGTTATAAACCCACCAGTATCACCTAATATTACGCTAAGGTTATAACATGGGGATAGTACTTGATCCAGGACAGCGGTATTTAATTTCTCCTTAAAATACTCCAAGGAATTACTCATTGTACCCTCCCCCTAATCATAATGAATATATTCAAGCGTATCAAGAAATTGCCAATTATCTATGCTCTGGGTAGAAGGTATAAATGCAGGCCGAGCACAGATCATTTGTATATCGTACCTATATAAAAGAGGCCTAGATGCTGATCTGAGGAGTTGGAACACTTGAGGTACCACTACCCAGTGTTCCCCATCAGTATAATTGTGAAATATTAGCTCCTTATCTGGAGTGATTTCAATGCCTGGAAGTGATTTATCATAATATTTTCGTATTAGATCCCTTAGTTGCTTAAATTTAGCAAACCCCGTCTGTGCATTGGTGCTATTACCCTTAAATCCAGTTGTCCCCTTCATAGTTATGGAAGGTAAACCTGAGCCAAAATCATCCACCCACGCCCCGCCCTTAGTTTGTGTTACAGTGACTCTAGCAGGTTCAATCTGTGCGTATTCTTCAGGGTTTAATGCAAACTTATAAGTTTCTCCTATAAATTCAAATTCTATACGTTTTAGATTATGCGCACCATCACTTTGCATATTATTAGTGCCGAATTTAGTTACATCCGCCATCATGTTACCCCCCAACCAACACGCTTGTACTACCACTAGAAATGTGGGCTACACCATTATGAGGGGAAATTTCATCCCCAACTCTGGCAGCAGGTCTGCCATTTATAAAGACTGTACTACTACCTAAAGAAAGTACCCCCGTATTACCTGAGTCACAACTATCAGATTCTACTGTTGAATCTGATAATCTTGCTACAGGCTTTCCATTTGCAAATACATTAGTGGAGCCGGACACTATCTCTCCAATTAAAGTGCTCGCAGAATGTGGGGGAAAGTGTCCTGAGTGTTCCCCTGAGGTTAATCCTAATATGGAGTCTCCTACACAAGCTATCCCTGCCACTCCACTCACATCCCCTCATTTATTTTGACATATCTAGCAGACTTTATTAAAATATCCCCGTTGTTATCCAGCTTTATAAAGCTACCCGTAGGGTGCACCATAGACAGCTCTCCAGACACGGATATGTTGTATTCACTGAGCTCCCCCTGAATATTTCTGACTACACTTATAGAGCCATCTGAGTTAATGATGCTCTCTGAGTAATTCTCTCCCAATCCATGAATGTCGGAATCTATCTGTCTTCGTGACTTTAAACTCCCCCCAGGTGCTACTTCATAATAGGATAATGTGCCGTCATTGTTATCTCTTGTTAGTCTAGCCATTCCAAATTTATCAAGAAAAAATTTAGTCCAAGTGGTAAAGGAGTCCTCAAAATTAGAGCGGTGGCAAAATAATATGTTTAAAGGAAACATACTGGCTTCAGTTCTTCCCTCCCTAACTCTTTTTATTACTTGATCTAGCTCAGATAAGTTTTTGTGATCATATCCCCCATGAGTGTCACTTATAGTGTTATATACATCTGAATCCATTTTTAGAAATGTTTTGGAAGAGTGAGAGTGCTCTATTCCGCCATGTCCATCAACTTTATGGTAAGACTGGCAAGGGAACACTTTCAGGTATTTCAAAGCTTCTGCCATATCATTGGCATCATGCTCATTCAGAGGATAAATGGAAGTGAGGGTATTCTTGAAAGTCTCCTCTGTGTCATGGAGAGTACCTATGATGACAGGCTTAGTGCCTGTACTATCAAGGAAAGCCAGTAGAACTAACTGTCCTTCTGTCATAGGTTCTATAGTACCCCAAGAGGTCATAAATATGGGATCAAACCCGCTGTTTGGAGTAGATATCTTTGGTGAGTGTTTGCCCTCTGACGAAGCAGGGCAACTAAATATGTCACTTGTGTTTATTATTTGAACGTCTGCAGTTTGCAGTTTATGATGGACAACTAAGACCTTAGCTACAGCCATGTATCCCTGCATTTTGCTGCTGGGTTTATACAGATCCTCAGGTCTGCCAAGGTGAGGTTGGGTTGCTATTCTAGGATTTTCTACCATTATGCCCTCCTTACAAGACTGTTACTGAAACAGGCCTTCTGCCAAAGTCTAAAGCTCTCTCGATATTTTCTGCACTAGTGGAGGATGCCCCAAAATATATGTCAACTCTAGCCCCTTTTATATCACCACCGGTATCTTCTGCTACATAATCACCATTAACGCTAGGGTACTCTGTACATTCGACTCTAACGGTGGTACCTAAAGGTATTATACTTTTGTCTACCGCTATGGTTCTTCCTTCCATAGGAACAGACCCATTAGCAGTCAACCCTGTGCCTGACCCCTCAGCTAGAGTATACCCAGTGGCTATCATCAGATATCTGCTCTGCCCTTTAGTATACAGGGCCATATCCCTAGCCTCTGTAAATCTTGAACCAAACCACCCTGTGTCTAAATCGCTTAGTCCAACTCCTCCTCTACCTCCACTGTTGTCTAACACCATGCCATTACCTACATACATGCCAACATGTTGATAAGGGGTAGTGGGGTCACCCGCAAATATTAGATTGCCCGGTTTAAGATCTCTCCTACTTACTGGCACGCCATATCGGGCCTGTTGGTAAGTAGTTCTCCCAATAGATATATTAGCTGCCTGTTTAAACACATACTGCATAAATGACGAGCAGTCCCAGGTTTTTGTGTCCGCGTTATCTGCCCCGTAAATATAATGAGCTATGCCAATAAATGACTCTGCAAAAGCTACAACAGAGTTTGCCCCTCCAGTTGCAGTAGGTATTAGATCACCAGTGACTGCATCTACTACTATGGGATTCTCTAATGTAGCCATCCAAGGTACTCCAGTAAATGGCTTTCCTTCTCCATACGGTGGGGTAAACCTATCTTTAGAAATGCACCCTCTAGTCACTCCTAAAACTGTTAACCATGACCCAAAATTGATGAAATCATGAGATACAGACTTAATATAGAACTCAATAGTTGTGCCATTCTCCGTTGATTGATACACCCATCTCATTCCTACTCTGTACTTGTTGCTGCCTTTTACCAAAACTGTACCATTGAACATGGAATTATTCTTTATGTTCCAGTTATATAAGTCCTCTTGAAATTTCTTTACTATGGTGGTAACTCCGTCCCTATCCTCCCTAGTTTGATATGCAGCATATAAACTTTCGATGTGTAATCTCCTAGTGCCATATTTCTTTGAGTAAGGTTCATGCCATATTGGCATTAAGCCAAAAGTGTTAAAGGGGTTAGAGGAAGTCCCCCCTATCTTCATACCAACTGAATAGACAGTATAAGTCTCAACATCACTCCTACCAATTTCGTCTATTACTACGTTGTCATCAGAGTCAGTTATTTGCTCTAGGGACTTCCACCTACCTTCACTAAATGGGGTTGGTCTTAGGTAGAGAGTAGGTTTATTGTCTTGTCCAATTTCCCAGAATAACTCATGGAAGGGAGAATCTGACACTTCTACAAGAAATGCCCACATACTTTTCTGCCAGTTTAAGAGCGAAAGTCCATTCATCATCTTTACCCCATCTATGCTGGAGGTATCCTTATTTATTTTATCAAACAAACCCCCACTAGAGAATTGATAGTTGGCATTGGGTTTAGCTATCTTCTCCCAAACAAGATCTATTAATTCACTAGGGGATAATCCGGATAATGTAGATCCTAAGGAAAGGGATAATGCTCCTAAGTAGCTGAGATCCTCCACTTCTGGCATTTGCCCCAATTGGAATTGTACAAATGCCTTGCTAACTCCCCTTCCTGTTATAGTAATTGTGCGCTGTGGCTTATCATCTTGCACCACCACTTTCTTACGCACATCATCCACCAAACCCATAAATACTAGTTTTCTAGCCTCTGGGGGCCTCCACATCTCAATAGTAATGAGGTCATTGGAGGTTACCCACAGATGCCAAGGTTTTCTTCCAGATAGGACTATAGAAAAAATAGGGCTATCTGCCCCCATATCCCTCTCAGTGTGTATACTTAAAACATCATTATCCATAGCAGATTGTGGATTACTGGAGATTCTGAGAATAAGATCCTGGGTATCTGTGTGTATAGTAATAATGGCTTGGGGTTTATATCTTTTAGCTTGCACCTCCATTCCCCCTATCGTAAAGTTTTAACTGTGGTAAGACCATAGCCAGCCTTTGAGGAGTTGAAATTGGATATATAATCCGTTATTCCATTAGAAACTTTTGACTGATTGTCCACAGTCATTCCCTCTACCTTTCCTGAGATACTTATATTATGCTGTACCATTGTGTCTGGAGTTGAGGTGGGGCCTATCTTCTCATTGTAATTTTTAGAGGAAAGAGTAGTATCAGAAGACATATCCCTAACTCTTGATTCAATATTAATATTCTTGGCATTTATTGTCTGGACATCTGCAGTAGAAGAATCTGAGGTAGAATTTACATATGGTCCAGCATTGCTGCTAGGGTCAATTGACTTATTTTTACCGTGCAACTTATCCCATAGCCACCCAGCACCTTGCGCCCCTGCTACAGACCCTCCACCTATTAGGGCTCCTGAAGCCAAGAGCCCGACTCCTCCTGTACCCACTCCAGCCAAACCTGCAGCACCAGTACCAATAGCACCTCCGATAAGACTGCCTGCACCTTTAAATAGGGACTTGCCAAAACTATTTCCCCCAGCCATGTCTAAGCCCATACCTACCGCAGTTCCTACGAGAGGAACAGGTTTTAGCATAGTTTTCCCCAGTGCCTTCATACCATCAGTACCAGAAGAAAGGATACTTTTAGAGTTCCTTAGCACAGTTTCAGGTACTCCTCTCCAACCACCCTCTGCTGGCCCGAGTTTTGACCAAATGTTTCTAGCTATATTGCCAGCTCCAGATAAAGGCTGAGATGTCCCACTATAATTGGCCCCATTTAGCAAATCGCCACCACTAGTTACAGGGGCTGTACGAGCCCATCTAGTCAACCCCCCACGTATACCACCTGGGCCTGGGGGTATGTTACTTCCAAGGCTACGTATAATGCTCCCACCTGCACCGCGTAATACGGAACCTCCGCCTATGCCAGCAGCTAACATGCCACCTAATTGAACAGATGTTGGTAATCTGTTAAATTGAGTCATGATATTAGTACCCACATTACCTGCCCATGTGCCCATGGTATTTGCTCTTTCTTCTCGGTGGGTATCTGCTACGGCTTGTTTACCTGCCATGGATGAATTATACAACTCATTAGCCTCTTTTTCTGAGGCCAGTCCATAGCTTACCAAGGCACTGGTGTACTCTTTGCCCTTCATCCCTCCTATCTTATCTAAAGTCCCATTGCGATTCAGGGTTTTAACTACATCCATTTTATCCGTCCAACCAAATTCTTGTGCTAACACCATTTCTTGGTTGGCTAGGGTATCTTCAGGAGAGGCACCCCCCTTTATTTTCCGAGCACCTGCTAGCATATCCTTTAAATTTTGAGGATCTGATAAGCCCTTTTGACGTTGTATCTGTAAATCTTGGTAACCTGAGATGCCTTGCCACCTTTTGTCTGTCCCTAACCCCATCAACAAGTTACCTAAATTATCACTGTTTTTTATCCCCATATCCATATTAGAGAGTAGGGATGCCCCTCTTTCACCCTTTAAGGTGGAATTGTTTTCCCCTAGTATAGATTGAGCACCAGCAACTGCCCCTAGTTGGTCTGGAGCCATTTGTGTCATAGAGCTTCCAACCTGCTGAGCTAAAGCAACTGTAGAGCGTATTAATTCCTCTTCACGGCCATTCATATTAGTTTTCTTGATAGACCCAGCTAATAGATCTGCAAACCTACGCTGATCACCCTCTTTTACCGCTCCCATTTGGGACAATAAACCCCCAGCACCCGCTAGTAAGTTAGGATCAACCCCATGTGTCCTGCCAAACTGCTGACCATAAGACACATCCTGATTAATCTTGTCCCTGTCCCCTGAAGTGCCTTGGAGTGACAGCAACGTACTAGCAGTATCTAAAGTTTGTTGGCTTGTATAACCATTTTGCATGCCTGTGTTCTGTAGATCTTCTAGAGTGCCCCCATTTATGCCAGAAAAGTTATTACCATAAGCACCTATTTTCATCCCGTACTTAGCAGCTTGGGCCTGCCTTTGGCGTTGGGTATTCATGGAGGAATCTACATATTGACCTGCTCCATATATCCCCCCAAAGGGCAACAATCTAGATAGGGGATTTAGGGCACTATCCCCACGAGACAAGAGGTTGGACTCTCTCATTTCCCCTATTTGACTCTGGTATTGATTGCTCATATTTTGGGATACCCTAGCTTGCTGCAAGAGGTTATTAAGATTATCGCTCCTGGCTTTAGCCTGAGTATAAGCATGCTTTAATTTGTTTTCTTTCTTGGTGTCCGTACCTGTGTAATCCATATAAGCTGTTTGTGCAGTGGCAACTACTGCATCCAAGCTAGACTTTTTAGACTGTAAGTAAGACATGGCTTTCTCAGATTGGGATTTAAGCCCTCCGGCATACTTCATCTGTTTAGAAGATAGATACCCCTTTTGGGCATTCTCCCCTTGAGAAGCTAGCCTCTTTACAGATCTTAGTAACGTCTCTAATTCCCGTAACTTGTCTTTAGCTTGAGCAGTTTCCACCATAACATCAACTTGATACTGGGTTCTTTGTTTAGGGGGTTTTCCTGCGTTTGGGCTTGCCATATTATACCTCCTCCCAATCTGAGATAGATGTTTGCTCTTCTGCTTCTGTATCCTCTTCAAGGATTTGAGGTAGCAAATCTGCACTTGTGTCTGTAGATTCTCCCATTGCGTCCCACTCTTCCATGAAATCTGGATCGTAGTAGGATTCCTTGTCCTCAGAAGGTGTGATTTCAGGGTTTAGTCTATCAGTATCAATAAGATACTGTATAAACATTAAATCCATTTGTTCAGTGGTTAAATCAACATATCTGGAATCAGTGGGGAGTACCTTAAAGGTCTTCTGTACCCACCACTGGAATCTAGCATCATTTGTCTGGGCTATCTCCTGCAGGTTGGCCGTCTGTAGATCCTTTACGAAAAGAGTCCCTCCAGGCTATATATTCTAGAAACACAGCTTCTATAATCTCATACTCTACCTCAGGGTCAAACACATCAAACCACTCAGGGAATTCATCCAACACTATGTCTAGAGTGGATATAATTGTAGCTATGTTATCTGTGACTACATCTACATTGAAGTTCCCCCCCAGCAATACAGACTTCAAAGTCCCCATTTGTAACAGCTCCATTTGGGAGGGCTGGTGTACGACAAATCTCCCTGTAAAGCTTTCATTAATCTCAGAAAAGTCAACATTTACAGCATGTGTACGCCTCTTACCCTGGTTTATTTTTTGCAGAGTGTTGGAACGTAAAGTTTTAAGGACGTCAGGTTGAACTGTGGACATATTAATATTCCCCCTTATACTATTTGTCATTAAATAAAATGAGAACACAAGTATGTTTTAAAATACCTGTGTTCTCATTAGCATCACGTAGAATTACCTTACTAGGAAGTGGCGTTATTGCTAGACTTGAGGTACGTAAAGGTTGCGTTCTCTCCAGCAATAGCATTTACCCGAAAAGTCTCACGATAATTAACGATGGTGCATCCTTCATACGAACGAATAAGAGTGGGAGGGTTAACCGTCTTGTCATACACCGCAATAGTAATGATATCTCTCTTTAGAACTTCTTCCCCTAAAGAAGCATATCCAGCTTTAACCAGATCACCCTTTTGGTCATCAGAAGTACGAACAAAGAATCTTTCTAAGGTGAGTGATCCCTCATATCTGTTATTAACATGCTCAACTGGCATTATACTACCAATCTCATACACTCCCTCAGTACCAAAAGAACGCTCTCCTTCTAGGCCCTGAGCCTTACCTACCACCATAGTACCAATCTGTATTTGTATAGTATGCCCTGAGTGTACTGTTTGCTTAGATTCCATAACCATTTATTTTCACCCCCATATAATAATTTTAGATGTCTCTTACAAAGTGGGAGGTTATGAGTATAAAGTTTATTGGCTCAATATAGGCCACATCATAATCCACCTTAACCACAGATCCTGAGAATGTTACCGTTATATTCCTAAATGCTGTTATCTCTTCATTAGCTACTGCCTCTGTTAATATGCTCTTTGTTGCCAGGGCAATAGTTGTTATATTGACTGGAACCCCCTTACGGCCAACAAAAGTAGCTTCCAAAGACCTAGTAATTTTATCAGACAATGCATCTGATCCTCGTCGTAGAGACAACTCTCTAAAAGGTGACCCTATTTCAAGGTCAGTAGTGATGGACTGGGCCAGCCTTATGCCCCCACCGTATACATTTTCTAGAGTTGCTACACCAGAGGTCATCAAGTCATCCACATCAGAGCTACCAGAGAGCAAGTTCTTCTCCAAGGCAATCAAATTAAAATAGTCAAATGTGAGTGGCTCAGATGGATCTACCCCTGATGCACGCCCCGCCAGCAAAGCAGCAGTAAAGTAGGGAGGTACCAGTTTAGTGAGTTCTGTGGTAGAATCCTTAATGTAGATCCCCGGATAAGCTAAGACTACCCTAGAGCTATTAAGAAATGAGGCTCTACGCTTAGTATCTGTGACAGATTCACTCAAACTTCCTCCCACAAAAGCTACCTTCCTTTGACCCCTTCCCTCCATGAGGGATACATGAGATTCTGCCTCAGCATGGATAGTGTTGGATGAGGATAAGACGCACAAAATATCGGAAAACTCTTCAGCAACAGTATCAAAATAAGGAGTCCAGCTAGCAGGGGAAGCCCCTGTTGCACCACCTGTTAACACAGTACTTGCAAAGTTAGTAATGGCAGCACCAAACGCAATTGAAGCTATCCGTACTAGAGATGAAATTTTATTAATCTGGTTAGGGATGTCCTGAGATACGGCCAAAATATCATAAGGGGCAGTTTTAATGTCAGCAGCCACAACAGGATCTAAAGAGCTGGAGGGTAACAGATTATCAGAGTAAACCACACTATAACCGTCTATAGAGGACAGATATTTGGCCAACTGAGTGATTGTGGAATATTGGGCATCCGCCAAATTAACTGTAACATCTATGGTTGCAGTACCAACATCTGCACCTGTTTTTATAACTAGAGAAGTAGCTTCCTTGGAGACACCATCTACAGCAACTGTTATCCCGGCGTAAGCGTCTCCCCCAGTGTATTGGATAGACATCATAGCACCTAAGTTATTAAATATCTCAGTGATACCTAAATCCCAGCGAGTGATAGTACACAACTTGCTTCCTAGTACTGTGCCATCTTCAAGCTTAATTGCTACTCTATTCCCACCTGTGCCGTATTCAACTGAATCTATTGTCATCCCGCCCACCGCAATACCAGCTTTAAGGAGAGCGTTAGTGGGTAGCACTCCTATGAGGCTAGCACCTCCACCACCTTCAGGGGAGGGAGAAAACACTAGATCCAGCATGTCATACAATTCTCCACCACGTAGGTACTTACGAGCATCCGAGGCAGATGAGAACCAAGCCACCACACCAGGAACTCCCGAATCAGACTCCCCTACGTATATAGGTCTATTGGTGCTGCCTAAAGTTGTCATCAACAGCTTATTTGTGTCGATAGCACTATAGGCTCCCGGATGTACTATCCTTCTACCATTGAATATTACTCCATAATCATTAATAGACATTAATTACACCTCTTTCTATTCTACCTCTTTAAGTACTCACTAATTTTTTGTTCCCATCTATTTTTGTTCATGTGCTGTACCCCATCCATGTAGGCTCTAAAACCTGCCTTTTGCATAACTGATAATCCTGAAGACATTAGAATTTCATTTATATTAATACGTGGAGATATAGGTTCTGTCATACGGGATTGCTCTGTAGGCTTATTTGCCATTTTATTACTCCCCCTCACCAATTACAACTGTCTCTGATATATAGTGATCAGTGACAGTGACCCCAGAAATGGCATCTCCAGCAGGTACTAATACTATTGATTCTATAGATTGACACCAGAAAGTTAGAGCCCTTCGGTACACAAATATAGGGAAGTATTCCGGAGCGGGTTCAAAATCTGTACCTCCTAACTTTTGGTTAAAAAGGCCTTGGCGTATCAATTCATTTCTCCCTGCAAGGAGAGCCCATTTTAACAGGTGATACAATTCCACCGTTAGATCTCCATTATCCGACCAGACTTCTGCCCTATAGCTAGAAGAGTACATGATCTCCAGAAGTTCATCCTCTGTATCCATGTCTATTTCTATGTCTCCTAACCCATCTTGTGTTTCGTCATCATTAGATAACAAGATACATATACAAGGTAAATCAGTAGGTGTTCTGGGAAAACCCCGTATTATCTTAATGGGAGTTTTTTGCAGATACTGGGAGATCCTAGCTAACCTAATAGGGTCAATGTTAAGGATTTTAGGGATAAGTGCAGTATTATTTCTGAGATACAACAGTTTAGACTCTATGACCCTACTGAGTGCATCCTCTATTATGGATAACATTTACATCACCTCTTATCTAGCTTTGGGCTTTAGACTTATACCTCATATGATGTAATATGTCTTGTACCACATCACTTTGATTGAGGTGTTGTAAGGTTTTACTTTCAGTGTGTAGGTTAACCAAGCTTCTTTTTACAAGTCTTTTGGGTTGTTGAGTATACCCCCAAATAGGAGTTCTAAGAGGTCTAGAAAAGGAACTGAGGGGTTTACCCAAACTAGCATACCTATAAACATCTATTGACTTAGTGTGAGAAGGTGGAGGCTCAACGTCATGATCCAACAGATTATCTTCCATACCTGTGGGAATATACCCCTTAGCCATAGTTAAAATCTCTTGTTGTACATGAAGATTATCTTGTAGGCTCATGTAGGAAATCCTCCCGCTTTAGCTGATACTTTTTAGGTAAGGTCACAAACCTTTCTCCACCTAAAGCATGATATACTACCCAGCTGCCCCTGATTTCATGCTCTATATTAATAACAATGTATACGGGCTTAGTAATGTATAGTATGGAATAATAATCTCCAGGAGTGACTTCTTCTGTTAGCCACTTAAGCTTCCTAGGATTGTCAGGGTCTACGATAAAGTCCACTCCTAAAGAATAAGTTGAGTCCAGTTGCCTTACGCAATTAATGGAGGTGACAGGGTATCTCAATGTGTCTGATATGCCAAGGGGCTGGCGTTCAATCACTTCAGAGAATCTTGTAGTGAAGTCAGTAAAAGTGAACCTGTCCCTAAATCCTATTAAATCTGTAGTTTTAGTTGTGGCATAAGCATATCCAACATCATTTAACCCTATCCTATCCTGTTGTTTATTCCCAGCTATACTGGCTACTGCTATTCTAGTTTCTGTGGGGTTAAAGTACACATAACCTAAGCCATGACATGTCTCACATTCATAGTTAGGTTGTCCTGAACGCGAATAGCAGGAGCAAAACATAGCCTGTTCCCAAGTTACTCTATACCCCTTTTGCTGTAAAAGGAGGTCAAATTGTTCAGGCTTTAGATCTACCCTCGGACCACCCATATGGATATTAGGGGTGTCAAATATAACATCTGTTAAGTCAATAGGTGGCTGAGCCATATTTTCACCTCCTAGATTACTACCATATTTATGCCCAAATACGTGTTTTTTAACATCTTTTCAAGGATCTTCATGTCGTCAGTGTAGTTCTTAATCCGAGCACCTGCACCAGAAAATTCAGGTGACTGTGTGGTACCAATAGACTGAGATAAGCCATCTATGCTGATAGTTTGGTTAGCAATACCTGCTCCAATAATCAAGTCTCCCCAAACTTGTAATATACCTATAGATGCACGTTTCATTATATACTCCACTAAGTCCTCTGGAAGGTCATTCATGCCTGCACTATAGGATGCATGAATGATCTGAGGAGCGTAACTAAATGACCCAAGCATCAAAGGCAGGAAATTGCCCCCAGCAGAAATAACCATAGAACCTGCAGTACCTGAGGTAGGGAATAACTGTATCTGACCGGATTTGTTATTAACTCGTACCCAGTCCTGGGGAAATGTTATCATTTGCTGTTCTCCAAAAAACATGCCTAAGCTGTGAACTTCTAGCACAGGCTTTTTATATAATTGCAGATATGACCAACTCAGGTAGTCGCTGGCATAATAATCATGCACTTCATCTTCTACTTCGGTAGGCTCAATAGTAATTTGAAACATACGTTGTGCATACTGTACTGCTGCTTTTAGGTAGTGGTCTAATAATCCTTGCCCCATCTGATTGCCATATATATCCTCTAAGGGCACCCCAAACAAATAGTTGTCCACCAAGAACTGGGAATTCACTTCTGAGAATTGCATATCTATGCCCCCTATTTCTTAGTCTTAACAGATACAGGGGTGACAACTTTTTTGGTTGTTTGTTCAATTACAGGTGCATGTGTAGGTTCAACTATGGGATGGAAATTAGCTAATTTTAATATCCCCCTACACACTTCCTCATCCAGGATCTCACCAACGCCACTGTCATCAAAATTTATAACCCCTTGTGAAAATGCCACCCGTTGTCCTGACAATTGTGTGTTCATTATTTTTGGCATCATGCAACCCCCTATAATAGTAAGATAAGGGGTGTAAGGTTTTAATCCCTACACCCCTTCAAGGTAGCTAGCTTATTAAATTACATTCCTGATCCTAGAAAACTAGGAACATCCGCTTTAATGTTTACATAACGGAGCCATTTCTTAGGGGCATATAAAATTGGAACCCCATACATCAATACCATCCAGCGGATTACAGGCCCAAGAGTGGCAAGATCCATCTTCATCATAGGAGCAAGTTGTCGGAAGGCAATAACCTCAGGACTCATCTCTCCCATGAAAGCTGAGTAGGTGTTAGGAAGGATGGCGTTCTTATCCGTGAATACAGTAACGGCTCCGCCTGCGGAACTGGTTACAGCCAGCTTAGCAATCTCATAAAGTACAGTTCCATCTTTTTCACTGCGATATACTTTCATATACTCAATGGGGAAAGCAGTGGAAGCAGGATTGGTGGCAGTAACAGTGACATTTTTAACCAGATCCCCGCCCGCTAGTATAACCGACTCCACATTACTAGGAATTGAATCCCCATGAGAATTACAGAAAGTTACAGCATACTTATATGTCCCTGCACCAGTAGTTCCAAATCTACCATCGGTAGCTCCTGCTACTATTGCACCAACAATAGTACCAACGGCAGGGGATTTTAAGCTAGTAGCATTAGCATTTATAGGGCGGGTTTTAGTTAGGAAGATGTTAGGCTGAAATTCCACTTCCCCACCGTGAGTCATAAACTTGTTGACCATTACCCCAGCCTGATAGCCACTGGAGGTAGGCATCAACACACGCTCTTTAGGGAAGAATGCCTCACTGAATTGTGCCATTACCTCAAAAGGCAGGTACAGGTCAGAAGGAGTACCGAAGTTCTGGATAAGCATTTGGGCTCCCCAGTTCATATGCTTTTCTTCAAAATATTGACCAGCAAGGTCAATTACGTTACCGGGATCAATCAGATTGACCAATCCATCCCACTCAAGACCTTCATTACCACCAGGTGCTAACTTAGAATTACCCCAGAAGAGAGATTGCTCTACCTTCTTGAGCAACCAAAGAATACCGTCCTGGTTTTGCTTAGCAACTACATTACCAAATGCGCTGTTTACGAGTGTCATAGGGTGGCTAACCTCACGGGTAGTACCCATAAACTTGACAAACGCTGCTTTACGTACGTAGGTGCTGTCATTGGAATCAGGCAGTCCACCCTCACCAACGAACCCTCCACCTTCACGCCCATAATCCAGTTGTTGCCCATATTGTTCAACAGTAGAATAAGCAGGTGTTTTAGGGATTTTCTTCCACATTTTAATATGCTGATCACTGTATGTGAGAACTTTCAGACTGTTTTCTAAGGATTCTACGCGGAAAGCTCCACCACCTGCCAGAGATAGGGGATTTACCTCATATCCTGCGGTTAAGGCTTTATTAAGTGCATCAACGTCTGACTGGGCTGCCATGCCAAAGCCATTTATTCCATTCTGATAATCACTCAAACCTACCATTTATTACACCTCCAAATATTAAGTTATTTGCTGTTTACAATGGCCAAAGCTTCCGGAGAGAGTACCCTTATATCACTCATTGACTCAAAAGCCATAATATCATTCATTACTGAATGATTGCCTCCGTCAAATGCAACATTGAGTTTGGCCAAGACTTCTGATTTACTAAGTGGTGCAGGAGTATTATCCCCAATACTAGCCTTAAAAGATTTTTCCACCACATTTGCTACAGACTTACGTGCTTGGGGCTGAGATTCAATGGTCTCCATACGCTTACTGAGTCTACGAATAGACTTTGATAGCTCTGACTGGGTTTCTAGTACAGCGCGTTGGGATTTAAGGATACCTTGGAAAGATTTAGCCAATATTTCAGAACTTTGTTCAGAAGCCTCTAAAGACTTATTAAGGGACTCTTTTTGACCCTCAAGTACCGCAGAGAGTCCTTTAATCAGGCCTGACAAAAATTCACTGACTTCCAATGCCTTACGTATGCTGTCATCTGAAGAGAGCTCTTCCTCTAAGGACTTTTCAGCGGCTTCATCTTCCTCAGGAGGTACATCATCTGGGTCATCTTCTTCAGTACCTTGATCCTCCTCAGGGGCTTCGTCATCTTCCTCCCCTTCCTCAGGAGCATTATCTGAGATTTCATTAGGTTGTGGCACTGCCTTCACTATAGGGTCACCTTCATTGGTCTTCCCAGCCAGTTCATCTATCTCTTCAAGAGATTTAGCTATGATTTCATCTAGTTTGCTCACAAGGGTGCACCTCCCATTAAATAGTATTTACAAAGTCTACACATCTGTCATAAGACCAACCTTTAGTTAACTGAAGGTATAACACTACTTCCGACTTTGTTATAGATTTTTTTATTGAGAGCTTCTGTTTAAGAATTTTCTTGTTTGCCTCATCACCTATCACATACGATAGATTATGAAGTTGTTTTTCTAAATCCTCCTCACGAAATACACTACCACCCTCCATTTCAGAAGGATTTATAGTGTATCCTGCATTAAGGGATTTATCTAAGTCGGACTCACCTCGAAATGACTTAACTATAGCATCCCACGTGCAGTTAACATTAACTGGATTTGTAGTAATGGCAACATTGTATATTTTTGCCTTTAGTATCTTAGTACCGTCTCTTTGTAGTACCTTCCCCTCCACAGAAAATCCAACACTTCTAGGTGCCTTAGATTTCCTCAAGGAAATCGCCAATTCCCACATACGATCAGCCATGGTGATACCTTTTAGCAAAGTGCCTTCCACATACATTCCTACATCATCTACCCGTGTTGTTGGTAGTGGGTATCCAAGTATCTGGCTATTGTCATGGTCATAGTTAAAAAATCCATGATTCAAAAAATTAGTAATATCCAAGCCCTTATGGATCATGGTCTCACCTTGTCTATCTTCTTCAGGCGTAGAGGCGTATCCTCGGATAAGACGTATTTCTTCTCCGTGCTCATTAGATTTCTCTACATCTGCATCTAAGTGAAATGTAAATGTATCATTATGCACTATATTCACCCCCATTACATACAAAAATATCTATATATTGGCAAATACACAAATGGCTCACATCTATCATTGAGAATCATAATTTTGACCTATGCTATCTTCAATCTGCTTAGTTTCTTCTTGTTCTTGCTGTTCATCTGGGCTAAGATCCTTTTGCTCCTCTCCTTCCATTGGTGTAGGGTTGGAATCCATACCTTGATCCTGTTGTTGCTGCATCTGTTCCGCTTGTTGTTTTTGAAGCAAGTAATTAGTGTAAGTCGGGTCTAATATGATTTCCCCTCCTTCTATTGGGGGGTCATCATTTTCCTTGCGGATCTCATTGATAGTTTTTCGAGTGCGCACTAGCTTTTCAGACAGTTCTGCTTTATCTTGTTCAGTTTCCTGATCCAGACCAATGAAATTAAAAGTGTATTCTTGACTAAATCTATAAATAATATTCTGATTAATGATAGATTCGATAAACCTTAGCAAAGGTCTTAAACCTTTATCCTTAGAATTTTTTAACCTAGACTCCATACCACCTTCCATAATACCCCCAGCGCCTCCACCAGAACCACCTCTATTAGGGAAGTTTATCTCTGAAGGATCTATCTGATACACTGCGGAAACTATATTTATCAAGTAGTTCATCCAGGACTCATACTCCATCTCTCTATTACTTTGGGAAACATTAACGTACTCTAATCCCTCAACAGACACTACAGGTGTCTTCCATGCCCCCATCATACCAGATACTTGAGCTGTCCACTGTCTACGAAAAGCGTCTAATTGCTCCTTAGTAATGTCTGAACCTTTTAGGTTTAAAATGCCTTTGGTAGTACCCCCTTGAGAAAAGAATTTGGAGTTATATTCTTCTGCCCATAAGTGGGCAGTTATCTGATTGATTAACATTTCTAACTCAGAAAATCCATAAGGCTGTATAAGTATATCAGTACGTGGGTTTCTAACTCCAAAAGCCAATTCTAAAGGGGTAAATTCCGATACAATCATTCCATCTATTACCTGAACCCACCCAAATCCATTATCTCCCACGTCAGTAAAAGTCACATGACCACCTGAAGCAACGGATTCTTCAGTTTGCATAGTAGCTGATCTGATGGTGGACGCATCAACAGCGTAGAACTCGGCAGGTCTACCTATTCTGTCAGGTACTATTTCGAAGGCAACCTGATCGTAAACTAAAGAATCTCTTATGATCTTACGTAAAAATGAGTCAAAGGAGTCTCTGGCAGGGTTAGCAGAAAAACCACATTTCTCAAGAAAAAGCTCTAATGCCAGCATGACCTGTCTCTGTTCTTCTGTAGGGCTTTTCTTGGGATCTCTTAGGCGGATTTGGAATCCAATCCCATCATTAGTAAATCTAGCAGGTTGTGAAAAAGAAGATATTTGGTTTACCCTTGTCAATATGACAGATGACACTACAGAATTTCTAGCTGACATCCTCTTTAGAGTGTCATAAGTTATGGAGCTGGGTCTATCCTTATACCCGAGTTGGCTTACTAAGCGCAGGGGGTCTTCTATAACAGCCTTAGACTCCTGAACCCTCTCTGATTTGATAATATCATCCTGAGAGGAGTTACCAATATCTAACTTTGATGTGTTGCCAATCCAAAATGCTTTAAAAAGATTGCTAAAAACTCCCACATATATACCTCCTTGTTGGGCGTAATCATAATTGTCACATACCTATAAAATCCCAATGTGCATAAAAATGGCATACACATAAGGTATATGCCACAAATACTACAAATTATACTACTGCCTGCTCTGTCCCTTTCTGCTTACCTGTTCTTAACTTAGGTTTCTTTTTCTTCTCTGCGGTCTTAGATTTATCGCTGTCTGCCTTCTTATCTCTGAGCTGCTTATCCTTTTGGTGCTCCTGCTCCTTAGAATTGCCCTCTTGTAACTTCCTTTTCTTATTGTCCTGTTCTTCTTGTCTGATCTTATCCTGCTTCTCCTGCTCTTTAAGCTTACGTAACTTCTCTTTTTCAGCCTCAGGCACTATTTTAGTTTTTGGTTTAGAGTGATGGCCTTTACCTTCATGCTCCTTATCCTCACGGTGGAGCTTGCTGGCCGCTCTATTCCCCCTTCTGTCAGCTATCTCTTGAGCTTCAATGGTATCTTTCTTCTTTTTATCTTTTTCACGCTCCTTCATACGTAGAATGGTCTCTCTTTTTTCTTCCTCATCTTTCTTAGCATGCTTCTCAAATTCACTTCTCACCCACTGTTTTCTAGTAATAGTATGACCATTACGAACATAGGTTACTATTGACTGAATTAACCCACCTCTACCCCCACCAGCTTTAAATATAAAATCATCCAATGGTATAAGAAATAGCAGTTTATTTTTGCTACATGGCATAAACTCACCCCCTATATTAGTCTGTACATAATCTCCCCATTTAGTGACTTAAGAGCGTTTGGGTCATCTTTGATAGGGTTTCTCCAATCAGCGCTTATGGATATCCACCCCTGCATATCACTTAAAGCATGTAGCATAAATTCCTCGCTATCTGAAGGCACTTTAGGCTCCTTATAGTGCCCTATAACTTCAGAATTAGACTGCCCAGGCTGTATTCCCTCAATAAGCAGTTGAGGGGTGGTCAGATACTTGTATAGTCTTCTACGCTCAATCTCATCAGGATAGGTAATCAGTATTTCCTGGGTATCGGGCTTGTAGTATATGAAACCTGTTTGTGGTTCGCCTGTTTCCTCATTTATTCCACTCAATTTGATCTTCACATTAAGTCCCCCTTATATATATAAAAGGTTAGAGATTTAGCTGTTTTGGGGGTAATGATAGGAACATTGGATTTTCTACCTTGTCCCTTTTTATTAGGGCCTATTTTCGTTGTATATCTGGTACGTACCTCATTACTGCCAAGTTTAGGTGGGAAATCTCCCCTATTTAAGAGGTGATCTATTGCATCTGACATTATAGGGTGGTATTGCTCCATGTGCTTGTATCTAAATGCACTGTGCAAATCTGGGTGAGACATTTCTAACTCATTTTTAGAGTCAAAATTGACTTTAACTTCATGATATTTTTTAGATGCCTCTGTACACCATTGTGGAAAAGACTTAGAATCTCCTTCCCCCTTAGTCTCTTGACGGTACTTAAAATAATGGTGAGCAGCAGCAGCATATTTTGATACACTTTCTGACCAGTGCTCACACCCCCAAATTACCTCTTTAGGGGGCTCTGTTGCCCCTTTAAAAGTGTCATCTATTACACTACTGGATGTATAACTTACAGCTCTGAGACCAATTGGTAAACCTGTCTCTTTATTAATAGGGGCATAAATTCTTCCCTCATAAGGTGAAAGAAATTTATCATCATGCACATAGTAATCTCCCCTTTTTGAGCAAGCGCTACCGCCACTATCCCCAGAAGCTTCTCCTACAGACTTAGAGTAAGACTCAAACAAGGCATTACTGTGTTTACCTAGATATTTCATAGCCTCCTTGCTACCTTGCCAGTGAGTCATGGTATTAGACCCCCCACCCGCAAAGAAGTGGTCTATAGCATGTCCAAATTCGTGAGTTAAAGTTGAACCTAGACTGCTATCGTTATAAAATTTACCATTTATAGATACGCTAGGGTGGAATTCATATGGATCTTCTGTGCTCAGAAAATCCGCGTCATCAGTACAGGTATAAGGTATCGTAATCTTGTGGTCAGTGGGATCATAAGAAAATATAGGACTGCTTTCTTTATCTGAGGTGGGTGCCTTTATAGATACTCCATGTTTTATCAGTGAGTCTGCAATAATATCAAAAGGCAAGTGTCCTGTAACTATATTAAAATGCTTGGATATCTGTCCTTTAGCCTCTGTAGAAAACTCTGAGGATACCCTGCCATAGCTAGACCACATTTCCTTCCTAGCTTTCCTGCGCTCTATAGGTTCCCAATGTCTGGCAGACTCTTTCAGTACCCAGGAGTTGTCTCTGCCAAAAGTGGTAACCACATATTCCATGGCATTCCTAGATTTTTCAGACTCAACTAAAGACTTATACATAAATTCACTAAATTCATCAGAATACACATCTAAGTCATTTTTAGTGGGGTTCCAAAATGCATGTTCTTTCGCCACCTTTTCCAGCAACCCTTGCCCAAAGGTTAAATTCTCACTTAACTTTTGAGGGGTGTATTCTATATAATCTGTGTTGTGCATCAATAAATCATCACGCACACTATTTTCTATGCGCTCTTTTACCTTACCTTTGTAAAATTTATCAAAGTCCTCATCCAAAGCCTCCTTTATATCATCTATGGATTTTTCATGCAGAGGCCTATAGTATTTCTCTAGTATACTTTGTACCTCTTCATGACTCCACGTTTTCTCCCAATCTTCGTTAGGTATGCTAAGGGTGACTCCTTCAGGATCTATTTTAACCTCTCCTGCATCTCCATAATCTGCCCTAAACACCCATAAACCTTCAGCCATTTTTTTAACTTGTGGTTTGCCATGCATTGTTTTTAATAACCCTATAATATCCTCCTTCCCATATTTGGGGGCTTCTTTGGCCTTAGACCTAGTACCTTCCAAATTCTCTAAAAAATCCTTAACATCCTTCATGGGGATATCTTTAACTTCCCACTTTCCATTCTCTGCATCTATAATAGATAATACTGGATTACCATTATCATCCTCATTCACAGATGCCATAGATGCATCATTAAATGTCCATTCTTTATCTTCTTTAGAAGCTATAATATCTTTAGGGGTTAACTTCCCTAATCTGCGAATTATTGCCATCATCTGCTTAACTGATATTTTCATGTTCTTGAGCTTATGTTTCTCCAACTTTCCTTTAACAAACTCCAGCTCTTTAGAATTTTCACTCAAAAACTTAGTAATAGCTTTAGAACGATTTATATTGTCTATATTGTCATCCCCTACAGATTGAGGTTCTATATTATACTGTTTGACTAGCCCCATCTTCAATTTAGGGCTCATCTCCCTTACCAACTCACCAACCTGTTTTACCCTTTCTACTTCATCCCCCATGGATCTTGCTTTATCAAAATCCTCTTCCCCCAACCCTGCTAATTCCAGGTTATCCTTTAAATACTGTTTGAGGGCAGAAAATGCATGCATGCGATTTATCTTATCATTAGAATTCTCTTTCCATTGAATGTTATATTTTGATATGAGTTCCCATTTCTCCTCTTTAGATTTTCTGTTTAACATCTTATCTACAGGATTCATAAGTTTATCCGACTCTGATTCTATATCTAACTCACTTCTGTTCTTTCTAGATACATGCTCTAGATCAAGATGATGAGGGTTTTCAGCAAGGAATTTCTTTAATGCTTTTACTGCCTCTATGTGATCAGTGGAGGGATGAGCATTTCTTTTCCATTGTATGCCGTGCTTATCCAACCACTCATATTTTTCCTCCTTACTCATCTTGTTTACCAACTTGTGTACTTGGTCTGTTAGATCACTGTTATGCGGAGGGCCATTCTCCACATTAGACTGTATATGACTTTGTTTTGGCTCGGGCATATCTCCACGCGGGTCTACCCATTGCATTCGTGAGTAGGTTCCACCATTTTTCCCCTTAACCTGTACCATTCTTTGAATCAATCGCTCCTTATGGAGTCTGCGTGGCCCAATAGACTTGCCTTCTTCCCCTTTTAATATATCTATATAGAACCTCATCCACAAGGCACCTCCCCTATACCATGAAAACTCTAAAACAAAAATAAGACGAAGCATATGCTTCGTCTTATTTTTAAAGGCTCATTAAAATGATACGTAGTCTAGGTCATCCACTGTCTCATTACCAAATTCCTGCCAATCAGAGAATTCTTCGTCATTCTCCAGGTCGGTGTTAGCCCAAGTTATATCATGAACTCTACCAGGGGTGAATAATGATTGTTTTCCATTTTTGTTATCCCGAATAACAAACTTAGAGTCATCACCGTATTTTCCATTCCATTTTAAGAATGTGTATCCAGTGGTGTGATTTTCACTGGGTTCTAAAAATTGGCCCATTGTATCTTACCCCCTTCATTATTTGTATAAGTCATATATCATACGTTTTTGTAAAGTTTCCTTGCCTTCAATAGAAGCACACAACTTACCCAGGGCTTCCTGTTCTTTCTTTTGAGCATCTGTCATTATTGACTTTTGACTAGACTCCTGCTCATTAAACTTTCTCACGGGAGGATACCACCCACCTAAATTTTCTTCTGACATACTATCCCACCTAACTTATACCAAATGTCATGGCCCACCCTATCAAGGCAACCAAGTATACTTTAAATGTTTGACTCAAACTTATTTCATACTTATCCCCGTTCACAGCTTTAAGAATAAGATTAGTAATAATAATCAGAGTGGCTGGAGTTGCTAACCCCAAACCCAGTATCAACCAAAATATATGATGTATCATATAAAGCCCCCTTTAATCACCGTACAGGACAAGACCCCCCTATGCAATCTGGGGCAGTAAACATATCCAATTCCTCTGAGGATCTATCCACGAGATGGCTTTGGGAATAAATATCCACAGGCCTAGCAATGATCTTAGACATGGCCTCTTCATATTGCTGTTTAGGGCTTTTACCATCTTTTTCCACATAAGGCTCATAAGGAGCTTGAAGATAACCATGATCTTTGTAAGGCAAACAAGTAGTAGACTTTATCTTAGTACTGTAGTACTTTAATAAACCCTCTATCTGATCTGCTTCTTCTGGCTGGAAAGTAACTGTGCATGACACTGCATTGTCTGCCCAATACTCTGCAAGTAGGGCTTGGAAAGCAAACTGCTCATACATTGGTACTTGACCAGCACATCTAAACTTAGGATGCTCCGCTGTATTTGCTTTAACTGGAAACTCAACAACCATAGTATTTGGCACTTTAACATCTGGTTCCATGTAGTAACCGGCTTGTGCTAATATCTTTAATAGCAAGTCGTCCATCTGGAATCGTACTCTACGTATACCATAATCAAAGTAATGCCAGTGCATACCTGGGGAGGCACCTACTAATAATGATATTGTACCTGATGGTTTGACTGTTGTGAATTTTATTGGAATGTTGGTGCCTAAAGCTAGTGCGTATCTAATGGCCGCTTGCTTGACGGTATCGTAATAGATGCCTAAAATACGAGTTACTTCAGGATTAACCCCAATAGGTATTACTACACCATCTACATTTTTCCACCCCGTGAATACTTCACCATCAAACTCTTCCAATACCCAATCTTGTATGCCAGAAAGGGAGACTCCTATACGTCTATTCTTAGATATGATATCTCTAGAAACTTCCCAATCAGAAGTGGCATGAGTTACCCGATAAGCATATCTAGTTGATACCCCCATTACCTCATTGTAGTCTCTACCAGCCTTTCTAATTCTTGATGGAAAGTTCTCCACTAGGTTACAAGGTTCCCCATTTGCTAGAGTGACCTCCCCACATGCATTTGTACCCTCTGCATCAGGATCAGCCTCAGGGTTAAATCCATCTACAAGGCGACCGTAGTTCCTGATTAAATGCTCGTTTACATACCCAGGCTCACCATTTATCTTAATTTTGTCAGCTAAATACTCCCAATTGTTGAACTCAGGTGTAATCATTAGAGAGTTATTTGAAGACCATCGGTGGTTGCTCTGGGCGGTAAACGTGTAAATTAATTCTGACAACTCTTTTTCACTGTATAAACCTTTTAAGATGTTCATAGGCTTCAAGACTCGTTTTCCATTTTGCCAGATGAAACTGCCCTGCTCATCCTTTTGACAAATTCCATCTACAAGTGTAAAGTCCTTCATTGCTAGAAAGTCAGAGTTATCATAATCTCCTATGCTTAACTGGGCAGTCCTACGAACATTACCTGCTATAACACATCTGCCAATCATGTTCATCATATCAGTTACATCAACAGCGGATATCTTTTTTCCAGCCCTCAAATTAAGCAATGAGTTTGTACCCCTGAGCAACTCAATAAGGGATCTAGGGCCACTTGCTTTCCCGCCAAATCCTTTAATGTCTTCCCCATATCCTCTGATGTTACTAACATCTATAATTAGATTCTCAGCAACCATTCCATTAAAGTGACAATCAATTACCCAACTTAAAGCTTCACACCATCCCTCACGACTATCCTCAACTTGGATGTATAAACCATCATTAGGTACTGCTTTGTCCACGAGAGAGTAATCAAGTCTGGACGCTTCCACATTTATCTCAAAATCTGGATGGCTGGGGTGACATTCTATAAATAGATTTAGATTCTTTTCTACTTTGGGTATCAGATCCACGTCTTTTTTACGAGCTGTGAACCCAGAACCTCCACCCTTCATAGACACATCAAATATAAACACAAATGGGAATGATACCTTTGTTTCTTCATCTTTGAAGTAAGGTTGAGGCCTGCAAGAGACAAACCAACAATTAACTAAAGCGTCTCCATGACTTTTAGAGAATTCAGTGCCGGATACCCACAACCCTCTACCTGGCGGTAGCCAGATGAGGTAAAACATCAAGTCATAAGCTGTTTCCATTTCTTTCATAGAAAAAGTTGGATCATTGGGAATTAAGTTAAAGTTCCCCTCTATGACCCTCTTACAAGTTTCCCACCATTCTTCGTATCTAAATTCTGATTGCATCCATCTGGCATACGTCCTCTTATAGGTTTCCCACCCTAATGGACCCCAATCTGGTGTCTTAACTCTATAAAGGTCTAGGAACTCCGAAGATAAAGAATAGGACATGAATCCACTCTCCCCTTTAAGGTTGTTTGTCCATTGCGGATATGATGTCGAATGGTACCAATGGGTTGGACAAGCCCCCACTAATTATAAAGTAGGGGCTTTAGTATTTAGTTGCTCATGTACAATTAGGTACATTCACACAATAGTCATTCAATTATATATACACCAACATTATTGCATGAACATAAATGTACACAGGTATAGTTTTTGCTAAGTCCTCAAACCCATTTATAACCTGAGTCTTAACCCCCCCATGTAAGTAAGCTCTCACTTCCACAGGACTAATCTCTGTGTACGCTAGTGATCCGTTCTTAAGTAGTAATTTTGTCATTTATTCACCCCCTGTTCAATTAACAAACCGAAGTTTTAAAACTTGTCTCTTTTAGGTAAGCATATTAATTAAATTATCCATTCCTGAGGATTTTCCCCATACTTCCCAAATAGCCTCTTAACTATATCCTGTACCTCATCACCACGCATTATGTGCTTTAGAGTCTTAAGCTCTATGTGCTGAAAATAGGAGGCACCAGACAAGAGTTCTATGATATCAGTCAATCCATTTTTCTTTGGGGTTGCTCCTTGTAGGTCTATCTGAAAAGGACTAGTATCCCCTAGAAAAAATATCCTGCTATTTTTTGCTTTCCGAGTTGCCAGAGATATGAGCTCACGGGTATTTTGGCACTCATCCGCTATAATAATCATATTCTCTGCATCTAGCCCCCGAATAAATCCCAGGGGTAAAACTTCAACACGCCCCAGTTCTCGCAGCTTTTTAAAGCCCACGGGGCTAAATCTATTAAAATACTGAATGAAATTGGTAAGAGTAGGGTCTAGCTTTTCATCTACATCCCCAGGTAAAAACCCGTATTCTTCCCCTCCCGCATTTACATATGGCTTTGCTATTACTATTTTGGCACAATTTAAGTCTCCCCTAGAACATGGTGTAGAAGCTATAAATTCAACGGCACTCTCAACCGCATTAGATGTCTTTCCAGTTCCCATTAACCCGTCTACTGCTACCATGGTTATATGTGGACTTGATATAGCATCTAGATACAGGTGTAAATCTCTATTAGTGGGGGGTTTCTCCTCATACTTTAATTGCCGTATGGATTTTAATATGGGATCATATATGCCTTCTAACCTTCTACCATTACATGAAATGAATACTGCAGTATTAGCGGGTAGAAAAATGCTAGGAAGGATAAGTGATTTAAATGATTTAAACTTTTCAAAACTGTTTTCATCTACGATTTCAGTGTGTTCCCAATGTTTGATCAACTTCCATCGCCCCCTTACAATTAAAATCTAGGGGTGGGTAAGAAAACAAAATAAAATAGCCGGGGTAATATTACCCCGGCTTAATAAAAGACGAATTCTTAAAATGATATCCTTAATTCTAAAGATAGATTAGAAGATTTTGACCCCCTTAGATATTTGATTAAGTTAGTTATTTCCCATTCTAGTCGATCAACACTCATCTTCTCTTTTACTAATTCCAGGGTGGTGATTCCTGACATTGAGCAGTCTTGATCGCATAAACTAGCATTATGTTCCTCTGCACTAATTGATTCTGTTGGGGGTTGCTGCACCTCTTCAAGGTGTTCTGTTGTCACCTCTTGTAGAGTGGTGTCTATATTCCAGGGCGTCCCCTCTTGTGGAGTGGTGTCTATATTCTGAGGTATCTCCACTTGTAGACCATCTTCTTTAGAAGATGGCTTAGTTTCTTCACCAAAGTAATCCTTTACTTGCTCCTTAGTCCAAAAAGTGGTGTTTACTTCCCCATCAACTTCTTCCTTCTTTTTAGATCTAAAAGCACCTTCTGGCCTTACTACCTTTTTACATATGTAGGATACTGTTGCTTGATTCACGCCAGTTTCTTTAGCTATGTCTTGTTGCAACATGAGTGTAGTTTCTAATAAGAATTTAACTTTGTCTTTCTGTTCTTTAGAGTAAGTTGATCTATGCACTAACTCTCCCCCATCCATTAAGTTATTTCTAACTAACTGCTTCCTAAATTTAGATACTTGTTTTTTGACAAGTCTTGATATGTAAGACTGGGATACTCCCAATTCCTCTTGAATATTCCTCTGTACCCTATGTTCTATTAAGGAGGGGATTATTAAGTTCCCATATTTTTCATTGACTCCAAATTCTTGCAGTTCTTTCCATATACCCTCCCTAAATTCTAAACTTTCATACCCCTTCTCTTCAGACCCCCATGTATCTATTAGATGAAGTTCATTTCCATCTATGCCTGTATTCACAGGGGCATCAAATGATATGTCTAATCTAGTTTTTTTATATTTTCTATAATGCATTAAAATCTCATTCTCTACACATCTTGACAGGTATGTGGCAAATTTCACTCCCTTAGATAAATCAAAGGAATTAAGAGCTTTCATATATGCAATATGGGATATACTAACAAGTTCTTCATGCATTGAATAATCGTTAGCCCATATTTTTCTAACCCATTTTTTAGAAAAGTAGTGAAGTAATTTGTAGAAACCTTGGTATAATAAATTATTAGAAGCCTCATCACCATCTCTTGCTTTATCTAATAGTTCCTGAGTTATCTCTATTTCCTTCCCCATTTCCCCACCCTCTCTACAAAGAAAAAAGAGCAGAACGCAAATTCTGCTCCTTAAATCTTATTTCAAGTGGCTAAGTTCTGCCCCTGTGCTTCTATCCTACTCTGTAAATGTTTTATTCTAGTGTTCATATGGACTAATGTTCTAGACTTTTCCGCCCAGTGGTGCCCACCATTTTCATTTAAGTGCTGATACACTTCTGGCAGATAATCATTTGGGTGTTTATGAGTATTAACATCCTTATCTTGTAGATGCTTTAAAGCATCTTTCACATGAGGTATCATAGTCTTAACATGGAGCTTTCTTAATTGAGAATAGTGGTTATGCATTTGCTTTAATGTGTCTAAATCCACATCATCTGTGTGAAAAGGCTTATCCGCGTCTAAATGGTTGACAAGAGCATGACTATATCTTAACCAATTAACCCCTTCATGATTAGATTCATCCCACAATACTTTGTTTTGCTTGCCCCTTTCTAATAAGCCTTCTCTTGAGAGAGATCCCCTTAATACAGCATATTGGTGTATTCCTGCCATAATTTCACCCCCTATAGGTAGTTGCTTCTACCAGAATACGAAATCCTGCCATCTTCCTTCAAATTAAAAAGATGTATTGATCTTTGTATTTCTGCCCCATCTCTGAAAGTAGGGGGATTCTCTACCTCTCTAAATCCCCACTTGTTTCTGAGAGAGACAAATGGGGATTGTGACTTGACCCCCCGTGTAAATCCATCCCCACCATTACGTATGAATAAAGTACCGTCTTTCTCATACAGCAGTTTAGTGGAATGAGGATCTTCTGTTAGCTTCATAGCCTTAACAGTGATACCCAACATTACTTACCCCCTACTCATATTTAACTTGTATATCATGCAATTTAGCAAAAGCCTGAACCTTCTCATGCTTATCCTTATGATCTCTGTTGGTGCTCCAATCTTGAGGTACTAAAACATGATCTACGTCCCTTTTAAAGTCTACTCCCCCTAATATTTGAGCTTCAAAGAAACCGGCCTCATTATTTCGAGTTCCATTAACCACAGCATCCATAGCCCGCTGACGAACTTTATCAGGCTTTTTAGGATTTGCCCATTTACTAGTCCATCTGTCCACTAGAGCGTGATGAGGTGAGGTAGCATGCCTAGTCAGTTTACCATTGGTTTCCCAGGGCAAGCTATTAGAATCTCCCATAGTCACAGAAGATCTATCTTTAACATCATTCTTTAGTACTAAAGCAATACTCCCATACCCAGAAGAATCTAAACCCTGATTAAACAAATCTATACTACCATAAATAGGCCTTTCTCTAGGAGGTGCCTCATCAAACCCTTCCCCATATATTTCTCGTTCTGTAATCTCCTGGGCCTCAGTGTCTATTCCCCCCATTTGAAAGGGATTTTTCATATGGCCATCAGAGCTAAATTGCTCAAGTATGGTTACTCCACCAGGTAGCTTCTCAAGAGGATCTAGATGCACCATAATGCGAGCATTATAAGCATTAGAAACAAATTTTCTATAATATTCATCAGCATCGGAATCCGTTAACTTAGGATTATCTACCATAACTGACTTTATAGCCCATTTGCGAGCCTTTTCTTCATAATTTTTGCTGTTTCTCCCTGCAAAGTCAAGGGCATAAGCTTGATGTTTTCCTAACTTAACTCCCTCTATCTGCGCAGAGGCAGAAGTTACACCCTTATTAGGATTTTTGCCATCCATAAGGAATTCATGACCCTGTGCTATCCACAATTGTATCTCAGAAGAGCATCTCATCCAAGCTACTGCTGGGTGCAAAGTGTTGCCCTTTTTATCCTCATGTATCCAGTTTAAACCGTATTCTTCCGCCCTAGCCATGATGTCAGACCTATCATAATTCTGTCCCAGCAGTTTAACTTGATTTTGTATATCTGGAGTGATTGTAGCATTAGTTCTTGACATTAACTCTTTCTGCTGGGTTCTCACTCCTCCCACCATCTTACCTTGGGATAACAAAGTCATAATGTGTTTCTTAAAGTACATCCAATTCATTACGGGATCTTCTTTTTCCTTCCAGCCATAATCATTGTTCCTAGCCCACTCCATAAGCTCCTGCTTATTTCCCCCATGCTTCTCCAAAAGAGACAAGAAGTGTTTCTCTACAGTACTCTTGTTCTTCTCCTGCATAACCTTATCTGTGTCTTTAGCATTATCTGCTATCTCAAAAACCCCACCATTTCGTATCAGGTGTTTTATAGCACTGGCAGCCCTCATCCAATTCATAGGGGGGGAGAACATTTCCCCATACTGGTCTAATCTCTGCCATGTGATACCTTGTTTATCCGCCTGATCCATGATATAGTCATGGGTATATTTCTTCTTGATTACATTTTCAAAATGCTCTATATCAGAAACAAAGGTTGTCTGACTCCCCCTATTGCTTTCCTTTGTGCTTGTTTTAACCTTATTCATCCCAGCTAGTTTAGCTTTCTTTCGGCGCTGTAGCTCTTCAATAGTAGGAAATTCATCTTCATCTTCAGGATCTTTATCTTCAGGATCTGCCTCTTCAGGGGCTATATCGGGCTTCTCTTTGGATTTAGGCTTGGATTTGGGTTTAGGATTTTCCCCAGGTTCCGGCTCTTTAGCATCTTCCTCATCCCTATCCCTTACTTCAACATCTTCATCCCCACCCCATATAGAATCATCATCCCAGTCGATTTCTTTATCAACTTTAGGGTGCTCAGAAGCATGATGTTTAGGAGGTGCTTCTGTCTCTATCTTGTGACCTCTAGAGGCAGGTTGACCTGTTTTAGGGTCTACCCATTGCATGCGAGTAAATGTTTTACCATTTTTACCTATAACTTGCACAGCACGTTTAACTAGTTTATCTTTATGAAGCATACGCCCCTTTTCTAAATCTAGAACAAGGGACAATATATCCTCACTTTTCTTTAATTTACCCCCAGTGAGTGCTGTCTTATCACCCTCAACATATAAAAGCACCTGTGCTAGGTTGTGATGGTGATCCTTTTCGTCATTTAGTATCTCCTCAATAATAGGCAAAATTTTATTATCAGTAATATTTACTATTAACTTTTGATAATCCTGTATGGCAGTTTCTTCACTTCGTAAATTCTGCTCTATCAGAGGCTTTAAATCATTGGAATCACTCTTCCACACTGAACGATACATCTCTTTAGCTTCCTTAATTTTAGATTCATCAGTTCCTACAACAATGCAAGGGACATGGGTATAATCGAGTTCTTCACTGGCTGTGTACCTGTGGTGCCCATCTTGGATATCGTAGTTATAACCTATCTCAACTGGAGCAACACTATCATGCTTTTTCATTCTTCTTATTAAGGCTCTCACCTTATCAGGATTGGTGGCCTTATCAGTTTGGTATACTTGTCTTAACCTATTAATTGGGATATAAATTACACCATACTCACTTGGTACTGAATATGCACACCGCTCTGCCCCTTCTGGCAAGTGAGCACTACCAGCTTTGAATACATCAACGAACAACTTCATACTACACCCCCTCAATATACAACTTCACAGATTTGTTGATGTGGCCATTAAAAGGTTTAAATAACACAGGGGTGCTCAACTCTGTATATCCCCCCTTCATAATCATGGAAGAGAGCAATTTATGATCTCTCCAGGAATACTCACTTATCGGTTGCCCCTTCCTAACACAAGCATATTGATCTCCTAATCGTAGTATTACCCTTTTACCTGGCTTATTCTCTGCTACCACATAGCATTGTCTTGTTTCTGACATTGTATCTACCCCCAATTAGAGTATTTATCCCCATCCTCATCATCACCATCATTAATATTACCCTGTCTAGTGCCATTGATGCTAATAATCTTAGGATCAATTACTGACTTGTGATAATGTAGCTCAACAGGTACATCATTAGACCACATATGGGCCCCATTAGCCCACTCTGGTATATCTCTAAAAATATCCCCCCCTCCCTCAGCATCATGCATCATGCGCAGCATATATATGTCCCTTAGATGATCTATGCTATGGATTTTAGCGATTGGGCGGGTGTGGTAAAGTGTGTCTGAAATATTCCCGGTGCAATCTTTTAAAGCAGACTCATCTATCTTTACAGACGCCCCATCACCATAAGAAACACAAGCTCCTTGGGTACTCCCATCAGGATTAAATGCCATATAGATTGGCTTCAAATCATCGTCCATATCTAACCCCATACACTCATATTCAGCCTCAGCTCTATCAACTACATTGCTCCACATAGCTTTGATACCTTCACCCTCACTTTCGTCAATAACATCTTGTAACATACTTAACTTCTTACGCGTACTACCAGTGTCGCTTGCAATTCTTTTATAGGTTTCTATATCCTGCTGGGAACCTACTGATTTGAGATACCCCTCTGAAGTGTTTGAAACATAACCACTAGTTAATATATTATCCATGCTTTTCTGGTTGATATTAATTGTTATGTTACCCTTTTTCATGTGTGCTCTGAGAACATTGGCCCTATTTACCCCCAATAATCTATCCACAGTGTATCTTGCTAAAGAAGGGTGAGAAGATAGTATTGAGAGCTCTTTATTCTTTAAACCCAACCCTGAATTTGACATCTTAGATATACGTTCTAAGGTAGATAACTGAAGTTTTTTAGCATAGTCAGAACTATTGCTGGAAGTGATAGACTTTTCTACTACAGGTTGCACAGACTTCCAATGCTTTTCTATACTGCCTCTTAAAGACAAGTACTTCTCACGAGTAGTGCCCTTCAGATGCATAGACTCTAAGCTATCAAAGATGGGGGCAAGTGACTCATTGGCATTGTAGTCTCTCAATAGTTCTGCAACTTCAGTTCTTATGATGCCCTTCTTTTCTCCTAGGGTTTCTTTTTCAGACTTTGTTGCTTGATTCTCTTGGTACTTTCTGCTAAAATCACTATCTTTGTGGGGTATGAAGTCTCTACCCTCTTTTCCCTTCCTAGACTCAGCAGTCTCAGGAACATAAAATGGAGGGTGCTCTCCATGTACATGGTGTTTATCCATGTCTACCGCTTGATCCTCCAGAGCTTGTTTATGAAGAGGATGCTTCACCACACCATCCCCAATAGCATTTATCCAATCTTTGGAATTATTAATTCTCCTTACTCCGTGGCCAGTACTGGCCTGTCCAGGATTCACCCATTGCATGCGAGTAAATGTTTTACCATTTTTACCTGTAACTTGCACAGCACGTTTAATTAAGTGACCAAAATTGAGCTGATGCCCCTTAAATAGGTCTAAATAGAGACTTAAGCCTAAATTCAGGGACTTTTTAACAGTCGGTTTGAATACCACAGGGGGGTCTACTTCATCAAATCCTTTCCCTAGAACACCCTCCAGTATATCTTTTTTACCCCACTTTACTTGTGAAGGCTTCATACCCTTTTCAACTACCCCATAGTGAATACCCCACCTAAGAACCACATGGTGTCTATCTTTAGAGGATCTAGCTACTACTAACAAATCCATGTTACTACCCCCAGTCCTACATAAAGTCATAATTAAAGTTCTGTTTAGGAAGATGTAATCCTAAGGTTCTGTCCACTGCAATATATGCGTATGTTAAAGCGCACGCAAGGTGATCTGGCCCTATCCTTGTTACCTTCTCATAGATTAAGCCATCCTCTTCTTCCATCATGGTGCGCACGTTCTTTAAATGCTTTATAAGCATATCAAGCTTTTCGCACCTGCCAAAAGTATTAAGTGACCGAGACTTGATATTATAAAGAGTACGCTTCATCTTGACTGTTTTATCCACACGTACTTGCTGGATATTATCACTCCAATTATCAACAATCGGAACATTATCCTTGGAAGTTCCCCAATTACATGCGAATACTCTACCTGGAAACTGTTGTAAAAGGTAAGTATTTCTATCTGCCCCATATCCAGCATCTGCTACTATAACATCTGGATTGTATGGCTTTAATATGGCTGTAAAGACATTTACATTATCTAAGGGTTTGTTGGGGTTCTCAGGCACCCAATGTATATCTAATAGCTCTATCTGATTGTCCTCAGTTAATCCAAGTATTACCAGCCAAGATACGTATCCCCAGTCTATCCCAGCATACACTTTTTTATATCTAGAATAATCCCTAAATCCTATAGGTTGATCGTATGATATGCAATTTAACACATCTTGATCAGTTATTACTAGACCTTCGGAAGCATATGGGATACCTATAACATAATTATAGAACAACTGCTTTATTCTGTACTGAAATTGATTTCTCATTATTTCGTCAGCGCTAATCCAAACAGCGTCTAGCTGGGAAATATGATATCCATGAGACTCATTTCTGCTTGGATAGGCTGCTACGTATTCTCCAAGATTCCATCTGTTAAGGGGCCTATGACACTTAGAACAGAGAAATTCGTATGTGCCATCTTCTATTTGCTCATTTATTATGTCAACACCATCAGGTTTTATCTGTATTACATTATCTTCGAGGGTCAATATTTGCCATTCATTACAGTGCTCACACTTGTGATGGTAAAATCTCTGATCAGATTTATTAAACAATAAATCTACACCCCTGCCTGGAATGGTGGGGGTGCTCCAGCGCCTAAGAAGACCATACCTGGAGGATTTCATACTCTCCCTAAAGGAGAGCTCAATCCCATCAGACATTCTGTCATACTCATCTAATCCTAGAAAATCTATATCAACACCCTCTCCAAGAGCACTTCCCCAAGCAGAACGTAAAAATAGCACACTGCTATTAATTAGTTTCTTTAGACTTACGTTATTCAACCTCAGGTCTTGTCTTTTTGTTAAGTACGCAGACTCTTGGAAGATGGGAGTGATACGGGTGTTACTAAAATCCTCTAGCTGCTGTTTACGTGGGAATGTGTACATTGCTTTTGTGTTATCATGAGTATCCAGGAACCAGAGCACCTCTGTAATACCCATTTCTGATAACCCCAGTTGCCGTGACTTTCTCACCACTTTATTGGGGTGCATATCATTCAATATGTCAACTTGCCAAGGTCTGTGCCGTATGGCATCGGATTCACTAGTAAAGGTGATAGGCCTGCCTTTGATGTATCTATGTTGAAGTGACCACAATGTGGGCACCTTATTTATCAGTATTCTCTGCAGATCATCCGCACTAATTGACATAAGCAACCCTCACCCCTCTATAAAAAGAGATACACTATGTAGTGTATCTCATTTGTCATCCCCTACACGGAAGTTATCATTGGCTCCATTTAAAGCTTTCATCATGTTCTCAATAACAAGCTGTACATTCTCATCACTAACATCAATAACCTCAGCCATATTAGTAATTCGAGCTTCCTCAAGTTGAGTGGTATTCTCAGTCCTATCAGTGGCCTCCCCTAACAGGAGCAGATCTACCTTAATTATATCCATAAGGTCTTTAGCGTGTCTAATGCCCTCTGCTTCTCCTGCAGCAACATTGTTCATATAATCGTCTATTAATGTACTTATCCTATCTCGGTGCTCCCCCTTTACCTTTCGCACCTCTTCTTCAGTGACAAGCATGTTTTTCTTAAAAGACTCTGCTAAATTGCTAACTACCCTTAACCCAGGCTTCTTCTGAAACGTCATTTTCATTCACCTCTTACCTAATTTGTGAATTTAAATAGTTTATTGCTCTCTCTATCAAGCTCGGCTCTCACTGATTTTACTAAATCGCATGACTCTATCTTTTGGGCTTCAAGCACGTCTTTTTGAGACTTCAGACTGGTAATGCGAGCCTCTAAAAGTGCAATTTCTTCACCTATATCTGAAATTTTAGTTTCTATCTCTTCTAATTTAAGATTGCTATCCCCCTCTGCATTGCATAAGTCACTGTATAAACAAGATAACAACTCTAGTTGCTGATATACAATACTCCTATTTATTTGCTTGCTCCAGCCAAAATTCTCCTCATATAAAGTTATAACATTATTATTCTCTCCTATGAGGTACATGTAATTGCTTGTATCAAATCTGAACATTATACCATCTAGTCCTGTCCAAACAAGTTCAGATTCTTTGAGTCTATTACATATATCTAAGTTTATTTCCTCAAAATGGGAATTGGCGTATTCTTCCGCTTCAACCTCCCGCTTTATGCCTAAAATCCTCAGTGCATATCTCTTTCTGCAATGAAAGGAGACTTGGTAATTTGTTTCTAGTGTTAGTGGGAATTCTGGTTGATAGGTAAAAGGATATACCCCATATTCAGATATCTGTTGGGATGCCCTAGATTCCATTTCTTGCTTATATGAATCCAATACCCCATAATCTGTTAAATAAGGTAGCAAATTAAATAACTGGGATTTAGTTAATACTTTACCAAAGTTTTCTTCTAAAGCTCCAATAGTATTCCCTTGTATAATCAAGGGTTGAACCAATAAATGGCTCTTTCTCCCTTCTTGGTAGCAAATACCATACCAGTTTTCACTTAGTCGCAGGGGTAACCCTGTTTTCTTTATCTCTCTTAAAATAGCATTCTCCTTCTGCTTTCTCTCCTTATTTAGTAACTGTCTCCTAGAATAGATTGAAGATAACACATCCTCTCCTACCCCTAGATTTCTTGCCATCTTAACTGCCAGAACTGTGCTCTCATATAATTTCCTATGTTCCATAAATCCTTCCAGCACTCTATCCATAAGTGCACCCCCTCAATTAATAAAAGTTAGGAGGGCACATTTCATTCCTTACGTTATTTGTATGCTGTGCAAGTGCTTTAACAGCACAGTTTGTAAGAGTGGCCCCAAATAAACCAGGTAATTCTATAATGGCTTTTAACTCTAACTCATCACAGTTACAATATAAAATTGATATAATCTCCTCTTTGGTTACTTGCCCAGTAATGACAAAATTATATAAGAGTATGCTACTCTCTATATCCATATATTGTGTTAACAACCCTAAAATCTTTTCCTTAAACTCATTCAATTTATACCCCCCTTATAAATTCTTTGTTTCTTAACAAAAGAAAGAGGTAAACTAAAAGTTGTCACCAGCTATGATAATCAGTGTGCATGTTTCCCAAAATCCTGGGAATGTGGTAAGTTGTCGCCGAATCCCCTTTAAAAAGGAAACGATCTTTTCATAATACAAGATTATGCTACTTTAACTCTTATGTGTGGAGGGAGAGAAATGTATTCTCACAGATTTTTTATAGTGAGGGGAGTGTAAAATATGAATGACCAAATTTTAGTATTCAAGTACAAAAACTATAAGGGAGAGGTATCAACACGCCATGTAAAACCCCAAGAGATATGGTGGGGTGCTACAAAGTATCACCCAGAGATACAATGGCTGCTGACTGGGTATGACTTTGATAAAGGGGGTATGAGAGACTTTGCTATGAATGATATAATGGGATTCATTAAAGGCACGAAACAACCAGAAGAATTCAGTCAATTTAGCCTAGGCCTTAACCCTACTCTATTCCTCAATCGCATTGAAAAAGCATTAGGAATGACACTTTATCTAGAGCAAAGGCAATATCTCTTAGATCCCAATCATGTGTGGAAAGGTAATAGACAGTCAGGCCATACAACCGCGTACATTATTAAGCTCCTTTTATCTGAAGGGGAAGGACTTAGGCTCTCTAAAATAGAAGAGTTTAGCGACCGCACAGAAAAAAACTATAACAAGTCCCATTTCCTCCCCATATTACTAGAAGTGCAAGCTAAGCTAAGATATTACGGGTTTAAGGTAAGAGATTTAATCCGTAAGTAACATTTTCACAAGGGGAGGATTTTTGACCTCTCTCTTTTTTCAAGGTGAGTAATGGGATTTTGAAGGAGGGGTAGAAGTGTTATTAGAAATATTTTTAGGCCGAACATTGATATGTTTATCTGTTTTTGCCATCTGTGGTGTTTCAGTCTTTAAGGGGTGTAAATCTCTTATTAGGCAGGTGAAGTATGAATAGTGTTAAAGGATTTGTGCAGGGGATTTTATTATCAGGCAGTCTGGCAACACTAATACTAGTGTGTACTCAGTTAGAGTCCAGCAACCCCTTAATCATGGTTCCTTTTATACCCGTAGTAGCTACACTAGGGTTAATGGGGTTGGAATACTTAGAGGGGCGATGACAAAATGCTAGACAAAATGCTAGACAAAATGCTAGAAAATTTGTATTATGTGATGTTAGTTGTAGTATGCCTATGTAATGGGTACACACTATGCAATACTAAGAGTAGATCTAGCAAAGCTACGGGTATCATTGTAATTTTAATGATGGTAATGACAATAGTGATATATTGGAAAAACAAGGGGGCTTATTGTGATGGACAAAGAAATTAAGGTGGGACAGGTATACCGGGGGGAGGAACTCAGATTTTACAAAGTTGTGAGTATCAGATTCAATTGTTATTGTATTAACAAACTTTCGCGTATAACCCTACTAGATACTAGCGGGATGGTATCAAATATAGACGCCGAGGAGTTAGTACGCCCTGACAGCGTATACACTCTTTACCCTAATGTAAATTGGCACTTGTTGACTATGCTAAATGCAAATAAAAAATTCTTGCAAGAACGCGCAGAGTACAAGCAAAAGATATGTGGGTTGTGGACTAACAACATGTATGCTAAGAAAATTTTGTTTAACCGATCTGCTAAAGCCGAAGGACTAGACACAGGCTGTTTAGGAGTTAAGGAGGAAAAAGTGAGTACAGATAAAATGGAAATAAATACATTAACTCTTGAAATAGAAAGTATCCAGGCTGAGATCAGAAAAGAGGTACAGCTCAGGAATGAAGCCCAAACAAGATTAAGCAAGTTGAAAGCTAAAAGACAGGACTTAGAACACGACAAGATAAAAGCCATAAAGAAAGCCGAAGATGCTGCTAAAGCCAAAGAGGAACACGTAGACAGGGTGATAGCTAGAGTAAGAGAAGCACTAATGAAAGTCCCTAATTTTGAGTTTGAATGCTCCAGAGGTCACCACGTTACATGGGATGGAACTAGTATGCCTGAGTCGGAATACACCGGACATGATACTTTCATTTTTAGGACTTAGGGGCGCAGATTCGTACTGCGCCTTCTTTTTTAATCTGAAGGGAGTTGAAATCTATGATCAGCATAAACGGACATGTAATTGGCAGCGATTGCTACCCCAACAACGAGAGAATACTGAAGGCACCAGATCTAGGTCGCCATGTGAGTCATTTCTTAATTGACTTTAAGTACGAAACAGACATTGATATTTCAGTGCTCCTCATGTGTAAGCGTCATCTGGATGAGGTATACGACTATCCAGAAGTAACCTTATACATGAAATATGTACCTTATTCTAGAATGGATAGAGAGATACGGGGGTACATGTTCAGTTTAAGGCACTTTTGTACTACCATTAACAAATTACACTTTGATAAGGTAATCATACTAGATCCCCATTCAGAATCGACATCCCATCTCTTAAGGAGATGCATAGAAATGCCTATCAAGCCTCATATTGATAGGATTTTAGCTAGGGTGCCTATCTCTCACATTTTTTACCCTGATGCTGGGGCTCTGGTAAGGTACAGCAGTCTATTACCCGAAAGCATACCAACTTTTTATGGTGAAAAGAAACGTGACCCACAAACTGGTAAAATCCTTCATTACAGCATACCCAAGTGTCCAGACATAGATGGCAAAAGCATATTGATCATTGATGATCTGTGTGCTAAGGGCACCACTTTCCACTTAGCTTCCCAAATACTAAAAGAGAGAGGAGCCAGTAATATTTACTTATATGTATCTCACTGCGAGGACTCTGTATACACAGGTAAGTTACTTAAATCTGGTTTAATCAGCAAAATTTTTACCACCGACAGCATTTTATCAGATTGGTCTAACCCACTATTAGTTAACATTGAAAGGGGATAATAGCATGTTTATGGACATTAATCCCATGATAGCAACTGACTTCTATAAAGTCTTTCATAAATTTATGTCGGAACCTGGTACAGAGAAAATATACTCTACATTTACCCCCCGGCACTCCAGAATCGACGATATACAAGAGGTGGTGTTCTTTGGTTTACAGGGGTTCATTAAGGATTTCTTGTTAGATTTCTTTAACAAGGGGTTTTTTAATCTACCTAAGCACATTGCAGTAGCAGACTACAAACGAACCATAAAGTACACCATTGGAGATGAATGCGCCGATACCACTCATATTGAAGCTCTACATGACCTGGGGCACTTCCCTATTGAAATACGGGCGGTAAAAGAGGGCACCTTTGTGCCTATAAAAGTACCCCCCTTCACAGTGGAAAATACCGATAAGGATTATTATTGGCTCCCACTTTATTTGGAAACTCTTACCAGTGCTGAAACGTGGCCTGTTATCGTGGCCACAACAATTGCTAGAAAATACCGAGATATCTGTGAAGAGTGGGCAGAAAAGACTTGTGAAGGGAAAGACCATATTCAGTGGCAGTGTCATAATTTCTCGTATCGCGGTATGCATGGTTTTTATAATGCCACAACTACGGGTGCGGGACACTTATTATTCTTCACTGGTACTGACACCATACCTTCTATCTCCTACCTGGAGCGATTCTATAATGCCAATATAGAAAATGAACTAGTGGGCTCAAGTGTTCGGGCTACAGAACATTCCATTCAATGTGGATACAGGGATGACCTGAAGTATATTACCAGAATGATCACGGAAGTCGCTCCTAGTGGTATTGTCTCAGTTGTGGCCGATGGTTATGATTACTGGGGTGTATTGGGGGATGTCATGCCAAAGCTCAAAGATACTATCCTGGCTAGAGATGGCAAAGTAGTTATCCGGCCAGATAGTGGGGACCCTATCGAGATCCTATGTGGTAATATGGAGGTAGAGGATCTGACAGATAATGAATACTGTAAAACCCTTGAGGAGTGCAAGCGCCATATGCAAACTTGGCTGGTTGAGGACGTTAGGGAGGAAACTCCACACGGGAAATATGGAAACAGTGAACCAGAAGGTATTTTCAAGTTTGGCGACAAACACTACAAAATTGTTGTTGAAATAGATTGGAATAGGCGCGACTACAAATTTTATTATATTGATGAGCATAGGATTAAAAGCTGTGAAGAGATTGAACTCACGCTGGAGCAGAAAGGTTCTGTAGAGGTGTTATGGGATCTCTTTGGTGGCGCTGTCAATAAGAAGGGGTACAGGGTATTAAACCCCCACATCGGCCTCATATATGGAGATTCTATCACCCCTGAGATAGCCAAGGAGGTATTTAGACGGTTGGCAGTTAAGGGGTTTGCAAGTGAGAATGTAGTATTTGGTGTAGGCTCTTATTCATTAGGGTACTATACCAGAGATACATTTGCTTTTGCCATGAAAGCCACCCATACCATTATCAATGAAGAAGAAATCTTTCTCTTTAAAGATCCTAAGACAGACACAAACAAAATTAAGAAATCTCAAACTGGCATGGTGGTAGTTCTCAAAGATGCAGATGGCACTATCAGAATGATAGATGGATTAAATGCTGCAGAAAGAGACAGCTATGCGGGGCGTGACTTACTAGAAGTTACTTTTAGGAATGGCAAGCTTATCCGGGATGAAGTCTTATCAGAAATTAGGGCTAGGGTGCTTAAATAGCACCCTCCTTCCAGGAGTGATATAATTGGTAATGACTTGTTTGGCCTGGTATTGCCTTATTATGAGTCTCATAATCTTAGTAACAGTAATGCATCCAAGTAGTAAAATGCACCCTAAGGAAATTTTTTGGACATCTCTGGGTTATGCGCCCATGTTAGTATTTTTTGGTGTGTATCTGTGGAAATAGGGGGAGGATTTGATGTGTTTAAATGGCTTTTGAGTAAGGTTAATAAAGCTAGACCACAATATGTTGTACGGATACACATGATTGATGGAAGTATTTATGGAGTGTATCAGCATACTCTTGAACAGGCTAATGATAAGGCTAGAATTATGGCTCAGCAGATTAATCAGTGGCACAGCGATATGAGAGATATTAACTGTAAGGGGGGCAATGCCCTGGTGCCTTGTTGCTCTTGCCTGGGTGGAATGTCATATTTTGATGCATCTAAGATTAAGTGTATACGAGTGAGAAAGGTGTAAGGTGAGGTTTTGAATTCCTCCAAGGGGGTGGAGAACTTACAGAACGTAAAGGACTATTTATCTAAACGAATAGTGCATGCAGAAAAAGGATTGAGTCTATCAAGAAATCACATGGGGACAATCCTGGTCAAACTCATACCTATTTTGGTGGGCAAGCATTGGGGCTATGGGAAGGTAGACTATCAGCATATCAAAACATTATGGACTTGACAGATGGGGGTGGGGTGAAAGCGAGCACGTCCGTTAGGACTTTGGGGTTTTGCTGTGTACAAGTTATGAAGTGGGGTGGGTTAATGAAGGACCTTAGGGAACAGATTAAGAAGGTGCAGAGGGCCATAGAGGATAAAAAGAGCACGCTAGTTTTTCCCAACTGGGATATGGAATTATGTAAAATCAAGGAAGAAGTAGACATACTAGAAAAGATGTGCGACATCGAGTTAGGTAAACAGGCAAAAGAAAGGGACAGAATACATCACGAAAAGTATGGTAGAGATAGTGATTATTAAGTGGGTGTGCATAAACGAGCGACATCCAAAGGATGGAGCGAGGCTACTTAAATCTTGAAAGTGCCAGGTATTCTCACCGACTTATAAGGTTTTGAATTCCTTTAAGGGGTGGGGTGTGTGAGTCCGTTTATTTTTAGTGTTGATAAGGGGGTGGGGTCAAGATGCTAGCATTTTGTGGAATGTTTAGTGTTATGATGTTGACTTTCATATGGCTTAAACTGGTGGATATAGATAAGTCTATCAAGGCTCTACACATAGCAGGTAAGGGTATGCTATAAGCAAAGTGTGTGGAGCGAGTGGAGCGTGTAAAAGCGAGTGGAGCGTGTAAAAGCGAGTCCACGTCAGTGGACGAGCCTACCTAAAACTTTAAACATGCTGGGTAATCCCGATGGTTTATAAAATTTTGAATTCCTTCAAGGGGTGGGGTATTCTAAAGACAGTGAATGGGGGTTGACTGTGAAGGTAACCTCAGGTAGCTCAGTAAGGGTTATTAAGATTGATCGGTGGGATTAGGACTGTGAAGAAGCACTGGTGTGATGTGTGTGGTGAAGAAATAGAAGTCGAAGATGACTATCAACCAGAGATGTGTTGTAGTGGAATGAGGGAAGCCTGTGCCTGTATGGGGCTTCCCATTAACCCAGTGTTTTGTGACCTCTGTGAAGAGAAGATACATGGTAAGGCGGTTGATTAAGTGAACTGTAACATATGTGGATCATCCTATCCTAGGTTTGATTGCAATGACATGATTTTATGACATGATTTTATGGCCTGAAGGTATGGATAAGGGTTATGTGTGTCCGGAATGCAACAAGGCGGGTAGGAAAGTGTGCATGGTGTGTGGGAACACCGTGCACGAACCTTATCCTGACACAGATGAGATACAACGGGTGTGGTGGACTACCTGTAGCATATGTAAGGGCAGAATAAATTAGGGGAGATCCTTATGAAGGTGAGGGAGGAACTGAATAATGAACTTAATTAAGCCTAAAATAGGCAGATTTTCAATATCTATTAATGTTATACAAGATAATTCAGACATGGTTAAGGAAGTGTTTAAGGGATTGATAGTGGTTAGGGCAGAGATGCTGTATCACTCCCAGGCAATAGAGTATACTGCTTTAGGGGACTGTTTTGATACAGTGCCAGAGGGTGAAATACCACCATATTATTTACCATTGATTAGTAAGACAGCTGTAGGGCAAGAGGGGTATGTGGTGCCAGTGGTTACTTTTAATGGGTGGAAGAGGATATTGTGAGGAGAAGGTGAAATGGAATATTGTGATGGATGCACACACCTATACCCAACAGAGGAGGAACAGAACAAGACACACTCTAATGGTATGCCCCATATATGTAATGTACGTGCTCAGAGAGTGCGTCATATGGGGCATCATCCCCATATTGTGAGAATAGATGGGTGTAAGGACTACAAGAATGAGAATGGGGGGTGGGATATGGGCCAAGTAGACATAACTAATATATCGGGGCTAAAAACACAGGTAGAGCAACGTCTATTTAATACTAGCCCAGTAGTTAGGAAAGGGTTAGAATTGTATTTATATAAAGGTCTCCCATATGAGAATGCTCTTTTAATGATCATCATAGCATTAAGTGAACAATCAGATGAATACTTTAGACATCTAGTTGAGTTAACGAAACATATGCCACTAACCTTATTATTTACTAGGGAAAGTTAGTGAGTGTGAGCATTACTGAAAACTTGAAAGGGGTGGGAGTGTGAAGATGGGGATGGTAATAACTCAATCAGAGTATGAAGATGTAGTTGATAAAGTAACTAAATCTATTGAAGACATGAGAGAAATAAGGAAATTTGACTACAAAGCTGGTACGTATTCTGATAGAGTGAATCTTCGAGCAGATAAAGTACATCGTGAGTTATCACAAGTGTTAGACATACTTCAAGGGGATAGTGAGGATTAATGTAACGAGCGACATCCGAAGGATGGAGCGAGCATGCTACTTAAATCTTAAAAGTGCCGGGTATTCTCACCGACTTATAAGGTTTTGAATTCCTTCAAGGGGGTGGGGTGGGGGGCCTCCGTTTACTAGTAAAAAACAGGGGGGTGGGGTCTAAAACACATGCCCGTTAGCTCTGCAGGACATACAGAACACATAGGGTATTTTGTCACGCTGCAAGCAAGTACTCACCACACAGCTTAAAGGAATAAGGGGGTAAATATGAACAAATGGGTTGGGGATTACATGACCCACTACAAACAGGATATGACTGAAGAGATATGCAAGGGCCTGATAGGCAAGGACATACGTTGTATTGGCACTGTGCCAGCTGGCATAGATAAACGCAGGGAGATAGGCTTTGAGGCAACAATAGTGGGATATGAAAAGAGTGTGTTGATATCCCCAGATGGGGTTGAGACTTTCAAATGGGTATTTCTCACTGATGAAGGGCTTGGATGTCCTATTTGGAGGGACGCTACATGGGAAGTGTTGCCTACTACCACTAACCCACAGGTGCGCATGAACTGTCAAGGATGTGTATGCAAAGACTGCTCAAAGCAAAAGGATTGCCCACTGTTGCAGAATGTTGATGTGAATGATTCATGTGAGTGGTGTAAGGGGAGAGCAAATACTGGGTGCCCAGAGATTAACATGTACATTTATGAGTGAGGCAGGTGCATAGAGTTGAATAATACAGATAATGATACTAAACCCGTAGACAACATGACTGACATTGAGCTATCTTTATTATCATTGGCCTCTCTACTTAAAAACCTCACACCTACACCAGGGGGTCAGCATACTCCTGAGCACTGCATGGTGATAGCTAATGCAGTAGATACTGTAGCCTTGTCTTTAAAAGCACTCATTAATTACAGGGCAATGAAAGATAAGAGTGCTATGGAGCTAATAATTTCAGGCATTAGCGCTAAGAGCAGGGAAGAGATAAAGAGGGCTTTAGCAAAATGTGATGCAGTAGGCTCTGCCAGTTGTGGGAATAACAGCACTGAGCAGTACACGAAGCCTTACCAACCTACAGAATGGGCCGATGGGCTATGATGTGTGAGAGGTGCAAGTGCAGACGATGTGCTAATACCTGCAAGAACTGTGGATCACCTCATGTGATCTGTCAACAGTTACAATGCATAACCTATGTTTGTGCGACACCATGGTAATCATCTAGCAGGTGACAACTTCACCTGCTTTCGCTTTTCTTTTTGGAAGGGGTTGAGGATATGAGTGAGTTGGGTGATAAATTCAAGTGTGGAGAATGTGATGGGTTAGGACAAACAGAGAGGATGGTTGAGGGGTACATGGAGTTTGGGGACTGCCCAGTATGTGAAGGTGATGGAGAAGCACGTGTGGAAATCACTGTTAGAGAATACCATGACCTTCAAGGATATAAATTCATGTATGAGCAATGTCAACACTAAGGAGGATGCACATGTCGGCAACATTTTTTGGCTACACAGTTCATTGTAATTGTGGCTCCTATAATGTAGGATATGTGCCTAATAGTGATGAGTACGGCGCATATGGGGACTCAGAGAAATTTGAATGCTTTACATGTGGTAATGAATTTAGGGTTTACACCCCATAAAGGAGGATACACTACATGTCACCTAAATTAAAGATGGCAGTATTTATGGATAGAGATGGGGTAATAAATCCATGCCCACCTTTCGTTAATAGTCCTGAGAGTTTCAGTCTTTTACCTCAGGTTAGAGAGACCCTTCAGAGATTAAAGGATGCTGGATATGCTCTTCACATAGTTACCAATCAAGGTGGAATAGGGTTAGGCTTCATGACTCCTAGTGACATGGTGAATATTAACTTACACATGATGGATCTACTCCCCATGATTGACAGTGTTGAATATTGTCCACATAAGCCAGATGCTGGCTGTGATTGCAGGAAACCTAAAGGCAAGCTTATCAGGGAGGTCATTGATGTTAAGGGGTATGACCCAGAGAAATGCTGGATGGTGGGGGATCAATGGACAGATGTGTTGGCGGGAAGGGATGCAGGGCTAAAACCCTCAAAATGCTTGCAAATACAAGCAAACACCAATGCCTTATCAGTAATGGCTGGGCTCATAATATGGAGAACCAAGCAGCAGGGTGATATATCTAGGAACAGCTTGAAAAAGATATCAACACCTAGAGTTAAATTAACTGATCAAGAGCTTAGAGACAGAAAGAATGAGAGGAACAGGCAATACCGGAGGGATAAGAAGAAACGAGAGGAGGAAGCTAACAATGTGGCATCAATTAAGCAATAAGAATTATTCCCAGATGATAGACCGACAAACACCGGAAGAGGCAGTATCCAGGTTTCATGAGGTGCTAGATGGTATGGGGGCTAAATACCTATCAACTAGGACTGTTGTGGTAGAGGCTGCACATAAATTTGGAGCCACCACAATGGAGGGAGAGGTGCCAGTAAGATTTGAATCCATTAAGGATGTGCAGAAGCACAATGAGAATACTAGGAAGGAGGCGTGGTGATGATAGTAAATAGCCCAATGTTTGATGTGACTTCGCCAGACTTGAAGCTGGGAACAGCTGTATGGGTAGTAAGCAGAGAAGTGCTTAGAGCTAAACGTAAGAAATTTGATGATGAGCGAGATGTAAGAAGCACTGCTGCTATAATTCAGGATGTATCTCCGTTGTCAGTAAGGCTTATCTGGTATGACCCCAGTGTGTTGGAGCAAGGCTTGATAACCATAAGGATAGAGCAGGTTACCCATGGAGAATACACGCTTGCCCCAATGGTGCCAAGAATTGATGATGTGAAGGGAGAACAAAAACTACCTATACTCATAAAAGACTTCTAGCATCCTAAACCCACCTCAGAGATTATTTCTCGGGGTGGGCTTTATTTATTGTTGAGGGGGGATTTAAATAATATCAGAGGAAGACAAGGTGCCTGGGGCACATTACTGTAAACACTGTGGGATTAGGTTCTCACCCAACAAGCAACAATTAAATAGAGGGCATGGAAAATTCTGTTCGCTTTCATGCACAACAACCTACAGGAATCTTACCAATAATCCATCTAAACGACCAGAAGTAAGGGCTAAGATTAAAGAACACCATGCAGATGTATCCGGAACCAATAACCCCATGTATGGGAAGAATGGTAAAGACGCACCAGGGTATATTGATGGAAGAAGTAACTTTGGAAGTGACACTTACCGAGGTATAGCCTTAGCAAATAATCCACATGTATGTAAGATATGTGGAGCTGAACCAAGGGGCAGACAATTAAATGTTCATCATAAAGATGAAAATAGGAAAAATAGTGCCCCTGAAAATTTGGAAATATTGTGTGTTACTTGCCACAACAATATAGTACATGCAAAGATCAAAGATGACAAAGGACGATTTATGAAGAAAGAGGTGATGCCAAATGTCTGAAGCAGTACAACAAATAGTTTGTATTGATCCAGGTCATTAGCTGACTCGGAGGATATGATCCAGGATCAATTGGTAATGGTTTACATGAAGCAGACTTAACTCTCAAGATTTGCTTAGCACTGAGACCACTACTGGAGTTTAATGGAATCACTACCATACTAACACGTGATGGAGACTATGCCCCAGATCACAAAGAGTATGATCTTAATGGGGAACTGCAAGCAAGGGTGGAGATAGCAGAGAATGTACGGGCCAATTTATTTGTTTCAGTCCATATTAACTCCGCTGTTAACATTAGTGCCACAGGAGTTGAAGTATTGGTATGTAGTGCTGGTGGTAAAGCTTCACAATGTGCCAGCTTAGTACTGCAGCAACTTGTATCTAGCACAGGGTGGATTAACAGGGGAGTAAAGATACAAAATGTTCTTGTCTTGCAAGAGACAAGTATGCCCGCTATACTAACTGAGAGTGGCTTTCTAAGCAACTATAGTGATTCTAGCAAGTTAAAAGATGCTGCATTCATTCAAGCTCTGGCAGTCAGCCATGCTAAGGGCATATGTTCCTACTTTGGTATTCCATACACAGTAAAAGGAGTGACTAACGTGTTAGATACAGTTGTATTATTGAATACAAAGGAAGACTATTGGGCAGGAGCAGATGTGGCAATAAAAAATGACAACTGCTTGATATCTCTTAGGAATCCAGACGGTTCAATACAAGAGGATGTCATGAGTGCCAGGAAGCTAATCATTGTAGGGGGAAAGACAGTCAACCATCCCAATGAGGTTCTACTATCAGGTAAGACTAAATATGATACTGCTGCAGCAGTTGCAAAGCATCTAGGATAGGAGGTGTGTATAATGAAAATATACATTGCGGGTAAGATAACAGGTGACCCAGATCATAAAGAGAAATTTGCTCATGCCGAACACCAATTAATCAATGATGGAAATATAGTTATCAATCCTGCCATTCTACCCCCAGGGTTTACCCAGGAACAATACATGAAGGTATGCATACCGATGCTTGATATGTGTGAGGCAATATATTTACTCAAGGGTTGGGAGACAAGTGCAGGAGCTAACACAGAAAGAGAATACGCAGAGTACACAGGAAAGATAATACTATTAGAGAAGTAGGAGGAATCAGCAATGAAATATATCTCAACGCAGGTAATTGAAGCTGTGCCAATGACTGCCGAGGAGTATACTGAAGTGAAGCAAGGTGCTTTCTTCTACTCTGGGGAAGACAGGAACGGATACCAGATAACCCATGAAGATGGAAGAACTGAATGGAAGCTAGGAACCTGGTTTGAATCAGTACACAAGGCAATTGACATGACCTTTGGTGTGGCTACAGAGGCTATGAAGCGAGGTTTGAAGGTTGCCTTACCATATTGGCAACCAGACGTCTTTATTAGCCTGAAAATACCAGATGAGCACTCTAAAATGACAGCTCCATATTTTTATGTTACCTCACGCTTTGGAAGAGTACCTTGGGTGGCAACTCAGATCGAGTTACTAAGCACTGCATGGAGAATAGTTCAGTAAAACAAACAAAAACCCTCCTGATCTCAACGGACTCAGGAGGGTTTTCTATGATTTGATCTATGATGACTGTAGGGGAAGATCATCGCTTGTTGAAGTTGGAGAGGTTTGAGGAGGTTGCTCCTTCCATACAGTGAATTGTGATACAAAGTCAGTTATTCCATTCCAGTATTTACTTGGCCCATACAATTTAGACTGTATAGGAACTGCATGAACTCTAACAATAGCTAAATTCACTTCTAGGCCTCTGCTCTCCAACCCCTTAGCCATCTCATACAGCTCTTCTTTTGTTATCTTGCCAGAAGTACGAGGTCTCCTAGGTTTAACTGTTGCATTCTTTAGGGGCATCACATTAGCGGTCTCCTGGGCACTGCTTACCTCTTCAAAGCCCTTACTAATTTGCTCTAATTCAAGGGCTAGCAACCTGGCCCTTTCCTGACTGATTTTGCTATTATTAGATCGAAGCTTATCTAAGTCGCGCTCTAGCTGATCAATCCTAGTTGCTTGACTGTTGACTAGTTCCACCATGCTACCAATAGTTCCCACTACCTGCTCCATTACCTTGCTCACAACCCCATCAACTCCTTCCAGCACTTTACCTATAGCATCCTCATAATGCTTGTGCTCTTCTCCTATCCTTTCCATCATCATATCTCTTATCGTAGGGGTGTCCTTCAACATCTGCAATATGTCTTCCACATTAAATGATATAGCTTTACTACTCTTTTTGTACTCCTTGCCAGCAATGTCTGAAGGCATTCTCATACTACTAATCCTGCCTGTACGACTGGCTCTACCATGAATACCCCTACCTGTTCGTTTTAATTCAATGTTGTCTTGTTGTAGCATTCTTGCTATCTCTTCAGGGGATTCTACTCGATTCATTACAAAACACACCTCCTGCTTTAATTTTCCTTCTTTTTGGGGAAAAAGTCAAGCTCTGGGATTTTCATACCCGCTCCGACCCACCGACTGGAATCAAGAATCTGCATCCTCTTTTATATGAAAGTTTCCCTTAGATAGGGTGGGTATGAAGAATACTTACATTATATGAGAGAATTCTAATAAAGCCTAGGATTGGTGGTGGGGGTATTGGTGGGTAAGCAAATAAGCCTCCGTGCTCACTTATATGAATTAAATGAAGTCCGCTCCTAGCTACCCCACATACTAACCTATCACACCCCATTTAGATGAAGCGTCCCCTTAGCTACCCCACATAGCATCCTACACCCCTACGCCAAGGGCATATCTGTACTTGACTTACCTGGTATCTCGTGATATAATAAAAACATCAGCAGGGGACACACACCAGACGGGTGCTGGAGATCTCAGTGCTAGATGTAGGAGGTATGTATAATGGTTAAGAAGAAAGCAATAGTAGGTAAAGTATCATCAGTGGTGTATCCTGAGGTAGGGACATTCAAGGTGGATAAAGACCTCAAGAAGATGTATAAGAAGTTATCTGATGATCAATTACGGGAATGGATTGAGTTAGAAGGACTTACTTGGAATCCTTGTGACGAGAATCCAGCTATCAACAGAATGAGAATGTGTATGGCGATACTTTATCTACACTTCCCTAAGGCACCTAGTAAGTCTAAGAAGAATGCTGGGTGGAAGCAGTTCACTATCGAGGACTTACTGATGATTGCTACGGAGCGTGCAGCCGTGTATGAGTTCAGTGACCATGAAGCTATCCTGAGGATGAGAGTGATCATGGCTATCAAGGCTACTGGATATGTAGCCGAGTAGAGAGAAGGAGGGCGTAAGCCCTCCTATTTTTATGTCCACGTGGATGCCTTAGATGAAGCCCCCGCCTAGGTAGGACGCGTAGCGTCCAGTGGGCTAGGGCAGGAGCGTATCTGTACTTGACTTTCTGCTCGTTTCATGGGAAAATGAAAATGTCGAGAGGAGGACATCATCCACGGTGGGTGGGAGATCCCCTGTCTCAGACAGGAGGTACGCCACATGAACGAACTGAACACATTTTCGTACGATGGGGACAATGTCATGGCCACCAATGCTCCTGAGAATGTGGTGGAGCAGGTGTGGAACACAGAGATGCCTGAGGAGTGCGATGAAGGAAGCCTGTTTTATGCCAGACTTTTGAATGAGCTGGGGTACGAAGCAGTATGGGTCACTTGGGGCTGAGACATAGGGGGGCCTACGGGTCCCTAGCTAAGAAGGAGGTTATTAATATGGTGGGTTGGGATATCAAGGAACGAGAGGCCTATCTAGCAGACTGGGGATTATACTTAGATGAGAAGTATTGTGTAGCTAACCAGATAACAGGTAATAGACCATGTGATAATGGGCACCCCTGTAACAAGTGTCAGACTGAGGAGGTTAGGTTAGCATTTGAAGAGTGGAGAACTACTAAGGGTGCATAAGCACCCTCTTTTTTTATGCCCATCTTGTAGGCATTAATTAAATGAAGGCCGCCCCTAGATACCCCATGTACCCCCTTATCCAGTCTTCTTATGAAGCCTCCCCCTAGGTATCACACCTACCCGTGTCTGCCATACCCCAGGGGCCTACCCGTACTTGACTTTTTCTCTGTTCCATGATATAATTATTTCAGGGTTGAGGGAGAGCAGTACCGAAGGTGCTGGGTGACTCGTACCTAGCCCAGTGATCTATGATAATTGAATATGTGTGGGGTATTAAAAATATGTAGGAGGTATGTAAAATGACGAAGAAAAAAGTTGGTACTGTAGGTAAGGTAGCTCCAACGGTGTATCCCGAGGTAGGTAGCTACAAGGTAGATAAAGACCTCAAGAAGGTATACAAAAAGTTATCTGATACACAGTTAGACGAGTGGTTAGACCTGGAGGGATGGACATCAGAATACACACCCACAGAGTCTCCACAGATCAATAGGATGAGAAAATGCATGGTAATATTGTATCATCACTTCCCTAAGGCTCCTGCTAAGTCTAAGAAAAATACGGGGTGGAAACAGTTTACCTTAGAGGACTTACTGATGATCGCTAGTGAACGGTCGGCGGAGTATGAGTTCAGTGATCATGAGGCCATATTGAGGATGCGTGTCATCATGGCTATCAAAGCTACCGGATATGTAGCCGAGTAGGTGTATGGTGGGGTGCTCACGCACCCCTTACCTTAGAGTGAAAGGTGTGGATACATGTGACTAGATACCAGTTATTGTGGGTAGAGGGTGAATTCGTGCGTGAGCGCATATGTGTATCAATAAGAGAGCTAATACAATGCACCCGTGCGCTAATGCGCGTAGGCATAAATGATTCTA
>Ga0209728_1000169_pt1 | contig 60243 bp, 82 predicted proteins | sample RifGroD1_FD_183997 | JGI IMG/M metagenome (GOLD analysis project Ga0209728, IMG submission 183997) | Groundwater microbial communities from Rifle, Colorado, USA - Groundwater D1 (SPAdes) (version 2) | ecosystem: Environmental > Aquatic > Deep subsurface > Groundwater | place: Rifle, Colorado... | reverse complement strand
CAGACGATTCAAGCACGATGGTTAGAAATGCTGTAAGTGTTGATTTTACTAATGCAGGTAAGATCAAAATGCGGAACGGAAGTACAAAGAGATGTGCTGGATTTGATGTAAAGTATGGCTTTGCTTGTTCACAAGGACAGTTTATTGTTGAAGGGACAATAATTAAAAAAGTTAATGCTGATTGGACAAAGACTGATATTTCAGGTGGAATACTTGGTGATACTTTTGCTCATTATGAGCATAATAATGAGTTGTTTTTTAGTGATGGGTTAGTAGGAAAAAAGATTATAAATGGTGCAGCTAAAAATTGGGGCATAAGTAATCCATTAGCTCCAGTAGTTTATAGTTCTTCTGGAATATTTGGAGCGGGAGTTTATTTATGCTGCCTGACTTTTTACGATGCACTTGGGAATGAATCTGGGGCAAGTGATATTACGTCGATTTCAGTTATAGATAATAGCAGTCTTGTTTTTACAAGTCTTCCATCTTCTAGTGATAGTCAGGTTACTGGTATTCGTTTGTACATGACTACTGCGAATGGTCAAGTATTTTATCAATGTGGAGATGTAGCGATTGGAACGTTGAGTTATTCAGTAACACTTGCTTATGATGGTGGAAAGGTTCTTGAAACTTTATTCATGACAAAGCCACCTGCTGGGCAAATTATTCGAGAACATAATGGTCGGATCTTAATTGCGAAAAATAATTTGCTATATGTGACTGAAGCATATTCAACTGATCTTGTTTCACAATTGAGTAATAGTGTTTTTCAATTCAGCGATGAAATAACTGTTGTTGAGCCTGTGGATGATGGAGTTTGGATTGTAGCGGATAAGACTTATTTCTTTGCTGGAAGTGGCCCTGAGAACTTTCAGCAATTAACTAAACTTGATTATGGTGCGTCACTTGGGACAGGACAAAAACGAGCAGATAAAAATGTTTATTGGTTTTCAACAAGAGGTTTAATCATGGCAGGAAATGGAGGAGAAATAAAGAACATGCAGGAGGATCAAGTAGCACCAGATTACAGCACTAAAGGAGCTATGTTGATTAGGGAAGAAAATGGGATGAAACAAGCTATAACAAGTTTGAATAATTCATCAATGTCAGCTATGGCAGCAAGTAGTTGGATAACTGCTGAACAAATTCGAAGAGAGGCATAATGAACAATGAATACAAAGTCGGATTCATTTATACTCCGACACATGTAGGCGAGGATGAGCAGATTATCTCTCAACAAGAGGTGCATAATCTCATGCCAGCGGAGATGATTACATACATACTCAATGCTGCATTGAGAGGTGGTAGTCAATACTCGACTTATTATCTTTCGTTGTTTGAAAATAACTATACTCCATTGGCAACTGATACAATGACTACATTCATGGCTGCTTGTGGAGAGAATACTAGTTATACTACGACTGGTACAAATAGATTGACTTTAACTCTTCCAGCACCAGTTGCTGGATCTATTACTACTTCAGCATCACCAAATGAATTTGCATTCACTGGAGCGGCTACTATTCGTGGAGCGTTCATTTCAACTGGAATAACCCGAGGATCAAATACTGGGCTGCTTGTTTCTGCAGCTCTGTTTGCATCTCCGTTTACCATGGCCAATCTTGGTGCATTACGAGTTCCGGTCGGGTTCGCACTCGTTTCGGCATAAGGAGGAGATATGTCATTCACAACTTACGGCGAAAATCTCCTTATCAACTGGGCATTCAATACTGATTCGGTAACTAGACCGACGGCTTGGTTTGTGGCTATCCATACTGCAGATCCAACTGAAACTGGGGCAACTGCTGAAATGGTTGTTGGTACTGATGCAGACTACGTGCGTCAAGCTGTTACTATGGGAACAGCAACTACTGGCTCATCTGCTAGTACGACACAAGTTGTATTTACACCAGCAGTTGCAGCTGGAACGTATGCTGTAACGCATGTGAGTATCTGGACAGCGGCTACGGTTGGAAATTGCCTTATGTATGGAGCACTCGCTACTCCAAGGTCGATCAGCAATGCCAGCCCCCTAACTTTTGAAATTGGCGAAATCATCGCCGCACTGGATTGAGGTGAAATATGGCTTTTAAAGTAAGTACAGGATTACGAAACTACATGCTTGGTACTGGTGCTTTCTCAACCGGTATGAGTGGATATCTTATTAAGATTTATGGATCTGCAACTAGCCAGGCTGCTGCGGATGCTCTTATCCCTGCTACAGCTGATGCAACTCTTGGAGCAGCTACTCTGCTTTGCATCATTTCTGTAAATGGTGGTGGTACTGGTGGGACGTTTGATGCTCCTTCAGCAGGTGTTATTGCCAAGGCAGCGGCAGAAGTATGGAGTGGCACCAATGCTGCATCTGGCTATGCTTCTTTCTATCGGGGAGTATTGAGTTCTGACACTGGAGTGTTGAGTACAACTGAGAAACGCACACAAGGTACAGTTGGTACGGTCGGCAAAGACTTGATTATTGCCAATGCTTACATGACTTCAGGGGTTGTGCAACCTATAAACTCTTATTCTATTGGATTCCCAGCTGAATAATGGCTATAAAAATCTACGACACAGGGCAGCCCTGGCTTGAGCAGTATTCGTTCAACAATGAGACAAATGGTGAGTTGGTGTGGGTTAACACCGAAACACCCATGCCTTGCCATGTCATGCAGACTGCGACATTGGTTACGAACGGGTTTGCTTATACTATTTCCGGCAACCTTCAGAACGAGCTTGATTCATCCGGCACGTATATATTCCAGGCACCGATAAACACAGACGGTACTCTCGGCACTTGGAGTGAGTACGTCCACAGATTCCCGACGCATTATGCCTGGGGGCAGGTATGCTCCACAGGTGCGGTCTGCTATGTGATGGGAGGCCATGAAATAGGAAGTAGTCAATACTACAGTTCGCCAATTTATAAGACTCCAATATTGGCAGATGGAAGCATAGGAGCGTTTTCTACAGATGTTCTTGCTAACCCATTAGATGCCGAACACATTTCTCCGGTGTTATTCAAGGGAAGGATGATAGTTTCTGGGGGGAATTATGGAGCCAGTGCAGGTCTTGAGAGAATTAGTTGTTTCGCGGTAGACATTTCACAGACTGGAGAGTTCTCAGGGACATTCTCGGCGCAGGCAAATCTCCCGCAAGCGCAGACGCGCCATAAGATGTTCCCACTCGGGGACGATCTGTACCTCATCAGCGGTACATCGGGTGGTGTAGACCTTACTACCATATACCGAGCGGCCCTTAACGAATCGTGGAACATAACAGGATGGATAGATACTGGACTTACCCTGTCGGGAACAACCGAGCATGTAGTTACTACTGGCAGTTCAGTGTATGCGTTCAAATTGGATAGCACTGTCTGGGCAGCGCAGGTTGTTAATGATGAGTTGCAAGCCTTCTCCGATGTGTCAGGGAACTTCACCGCGCTTGGCCCGACATCCACCGCAATGTTCATTACATCATCAAGAATTTTCTGTATATATGACCTGCTAACTTGGTGGTTTGAGAAAAATGTTATCTCAGCGCCATTTATCGGGGGGCTGAACAACTACCTTGATTCTTCATACTCCTATCTGCCGCATTTCTGGACAAACTTCTCAGGGCAGACTGAGATCATCGAATGATTACCTTTGACGGCGATCGCAGCCTAAAGCGCAGATGGTTTGCTAAGAAGAAACTCGCTCAGATTAAAGAGATGGATATTCCTTCGGCTTGTCCGATCTGGGATGGATTCAGGTTCAAGGTGTGGCAACTTGGCGAGATTGATGGGGGCAGAGTTACTGCTCCGATGGGTGCAATTGTGGCCTGCTCGACACAGGACGGAATCAAGATAGCGGCCGCTGATTACTGGGCGGGTGGGTTCAATCCAGCCCAAGACTTGTATGTGCTGTTTAAAGATTTGGGAGTTTCTGGTGAGTTCACTACGTTCTTTGCTGGGCAGATACCTGTTGAGGCTGGGTATTATCCTGTGAAGTTTATCCCTGCGGTTAATCAATCTCCATATGGCCTGATTGACGGGGACACTGGCGGTCCCGATACTGTGTGGGTAGACGATTATTCTTGTTGCCCTGTACTGCTCCCTTTTCATGGAGAGGTCTTTAATGTCACAGTATCAGATGCAATGAAGTACGATCTTGCAGGGGACGGGGTCTTTGACTGGTGGAGGCAAGTTTTTGAGAAAACAGGTTCTTTCTATATCTCCAACGGAAACCAAGCCAGAAGGATTAAATGTGTAGCCAGACATATTGAATACGAGACTGCGTATACTCCTTGGAGAGTTTACCAGAAGACGGGAACGGATCGGTACACCACGTTTCACAGTTCCTGGATTTATGACTTTGTTGGCGACCCACAAAGAAAGGCAGTCGGATATAATATTGACGTTGATTTCAGCACGCAGGATAATATCTATTTCAGCGAGATTCTGAACACAGATATGCCTGAAGCTTTACGACTCATCCTCAGCAACTCATTAAACGATGGATCATGCGAACCGATTGGGTCGTATGCACAGAATAACAGTTTCTTTCACGCGGTCAATGCTTCCTGCCATGTGTTTTCTGGGAGTGTCGAGGCTTGCGAAGCAAGAGATTATTACGATGATAATCCCGACGAAGATAAGTGGAGATTGTTCTATTCCATGACTGTAGGCGGGAATGTGCACCTGATCAACTCGAATCAGTTCATGCCACTGCTTGTTGACCTTGCTACCGTAACAGTCTCAGGGGATTGGTTCAATGCCAAGCGGATGTTTGAACAGATTGCCGGGGCGTACCCGAATGTAAATTTCACAGTGCCATATGACTCTGTAATGTTCCATGCACATGATGGAATCATTTACACATGGACAAGGAAGTATGGAGCGGTCAAGTTTACGACAACAGGGTTATTTCTGGCAACCGTCCTCGTTCCATCGCAAGTCTCAGGAGAGGAGGGAGTGCGACCAGATATCACCTACGCAGGCGTGTTCGATGATACTAATCTTTACCTATGCGTAAGCAACAAGGTCAAAGTCGGAGTGCGGGCGGTGCATTACGGTTCTCCATTTTCCGGCTGGACTGCATTGCCAGGATGTCCTGATGGTGTTCAACTTATCAGCGTCCGCCCCTGCATGGTTACTCCTGAACGGATATTCCTGATTGGGGTTGTAAAGCATACGGTGGATGATGTTGAGAAATACGCCTTCGCTTCCCTGAACTGGACCGCCGCAACCGAAACAGAAGATGCAAGCACCGCACCATGGCAGGTAATGGGTGAACTTCCTTTCCCGGTTGGAGACGCTGATAACTTTTCTCTCGGTCTTTATGGTGACGATCCAAGAGCTGATGCTCTCGCCGCATACCAGTGTCCACCGATTGTTCCACAAAGTCCAGTCGGACCATACGACAAATATGCAATAGGAATGCCATGAGCACACTAATAAAAGATTACAAATATGAACTTGTTACTCGCTACGGTAGTACGGCTGGGACTGAAGGTTATACCTCTACGACTACCGGTACATCTGAACAGTCTACCATGAGTTATTACTATATACCGGACGGCTGGACTCAGTTAGATAACGATCAATGGATAGATGAGACTGGTAGTCTAGTGTCTGGTTACACCATGACAAGCAAGGGGATTTTTTACCCTGACGGATTTATTGGTGATGCTCCACCTGATGGAGTGAGAACTGGCAAGAAGGGCATCTATCTTGCCACGACAGCACAGGAAAATGATATGATGCGGACGCTGTATCCGAACGACTGGGATGGTACTGCCACCGACATGCAGGCGAGGGTGAACCATCACAATATCGTCTGGTATCAAGGGAAGAGTGAACTAGGCGTGTCGAAATACTCATATCCTGATGATAGTTATCTCGCTTTCTGGGTCGGTTTTGTAGGGTATGGACTGTATCACTTTGTTGAGTACGAAAATGCCAAGCCTACTCAGACTCTTTCTGAAGATTCCACCAACTTCAACCAAGATACTTACGACGCACTCAAGGACACAATCCTGCAAGAAGACAGGTCAAAGTGGATATATCAAGAACTTCCTGATGGCGAGTCGTGGGGGGAGATTTTCGATATCACGATGGCTGATGGGTATAATCAGCCGGTTGTTCCGTTGGGGGAATCAGGTACTTACAATGACGGCACGTCACTCATTGATCCAACATCTGTACCGACCGTTACTTATACTGTCGAAACCACCATGCCTGCGCAGGAACCAACAACCAGTGTAAACGAACCTCTTACTTATCAGGAGATTCTACAACTGACTAATAGTGGCTGGAATACCTGGGCACGGTCGATCGATCCTCTTGCTTCTGGCACGTTCATCAAATTCACTGCGGCATCCGGGGTGACGAGTGCCTGTATCAGCATTGCTAACAAGGGAATGGAAGGGGCAGGAGTGGCAAGGTTCATGCATAGTATCATCTGCGATCAGAATGGAGTAAGAGTATATGAAAATGGAACAATGGTAAAGACCATGTTTTCAGTGCAGACTGAGCTGACAGAAATTAGAATTTATCGTCAATCTGATAATGTAATTGTTTACATGGCGAAGACTGATGAAATTTCTGTTGTTCATACTAGTACAGTTCCTACAGTATCTAGGTTGCTTCAACTTTATGTTTACGGTTATCTATACACAGCAGGAGATAAGGTAACATCTGCTGTATTTAAAACTGGTGAAATCCAGTACGGGAGTGTCTGATGATAGGTTATGGAACACTGACAATCCAAGATTATGAAGTGCTGATGACCGGTGTTGGTACGCTAACACTAGATAATCTCCAGGCAGCAAGTGTTACAATGTCCGGGATTGGCGAGATGGTTGCCATTGCTTCGAGCAATTACGGCTATGCATTGTTTCCGTCACTGGCTGGGTTTGGAGGAGATATTACTAGTTATGGTGCAGGAGATGCAACCTTCCCCTCGCTTGAGTCATACGCTGAAGGCGGATTGTATGTGCCTATGCTTGCCAACTATGGCTTTTCCTCATTTCCGAAGATGGTATCCTCTAGCATTCTCGGTACCATATCTTATCTTGATGGTGATGCTGATTTTCCAGCAATGCTTGCTAAGGGTGGTGAAGGAGAATACGGAGAAGGATCAGTTGAATTCCTGGCACTCGTTTCTTCCGGTATATATGATGCTACTCCGTTTGAACGTAAACTTTATAATTTCTGTTATATTTTGGATGCTTTTGGACATAGACCAGTTTTTATTGTAGTACTTAATAGTTCTGGCCAGATCGTAGATACCATTACTGGCAGCTATATATACATATATCAGCTGCTGGCTTCCATGCAGGCGACCGATACCTTTACGGTTCTCGGATCATTTCTTGCTTCGTTCGATACTTCTATATTAACAAATGATGTAGTTATTGCTACATCTGGTAATGCTGCAACAATTAATAATGTTGCTGCACTTGATGATACTGCCAGAGTTTGGGTAGTTAACATAGATACTAATGCAACTAGTCAATATGATAATTATGGATATCTTTCTTTCTATACACATGAAGGTAAAAATTATGGTGTAGCAAGAGATGGTATTTATGAATTGACTGGAAGCACTGATAATGGAATTGAAATAGATTCTTTAGTTGATTTCGGTAAATCTGATTTAGGATCAATTTATAATAAGAGAGTTACTTCAGCATATTTAGGAATAAGTTCAAGTGGAAAACTTTCATTAACAGTCGAAGCTGATGGACAGACACAAACATTTGTAATGAAAGATTCAAGTACTACAATGACAAAGCAACGTATTAATATGGGAAGTGAACTTTCTGGATATTATTGGAATTCTGTACTTACGAATAATGGTTATAATTTTGATCTTGAAAATATTATGTTTGAAATCATGCAATTAAACAGGAGACTTTAATGGCTACTACGGCAGAGATTGTAAATCAAATCATTACAAACGCGCTAGCTACTGCGACTAATGCAACTACTTCTGCTCAAGATGCTGCAGATGATCTTATTAATAGTAATGCAGGTTTTTATCTTACACCACCAGCAACTGCTACAGGCTTTACTGTTGAGGCAATAGAGCCAGAAATACCAACAGTAGATGATTCAAAATATAATTATGAAGCAGAACGTGATGCATTAATTGCACTCTTATCTGGACAACTGGCAAACTTTTTTGCTATCTATTATCCTTTGGCAAGTGATGCTTTTGATGAAGCCACAAATTGGTTAGTAAATACAATTACTAATGGTGGCACAGGAATTCCGGCAGCACTTGAAGATCAAATAATTCAGCGTGAAAGAGATAGGATTATTAGGGATGGACAGAGAGTTTCTAGTGGTATAGCTGCTGGGTATGCTGCAAGAGGTTTTTCACTTGTCCAGGGACCAATGATTTATGATCTTAACCAGGCAGCCTTTGAACAGGCAGGCAGGATTGGTATTGCTACAACTACAGTTGCTGTAAAACAAATTGAGATAGCCATTGAAACTATTAAGTTTGCCATAGGCAAGGCTATTGAATCTCGTCTTGCAGCAATGCAGGCAGCAATAGATTATATTCGATCTCTGGCTGTAGCTCCTGATGCAGCAGCGAGAATAGCAGCACTAAATACAGATATAAAAGCTAAAATGATGAGTGCTGCTGCAGACTGGTACAGAGCAAGGCAGAATAGGGATCAAATGGTCTTGCAGTCAAAACTTGCTGAGCTTGGTGCAGGAGTTGATGTTTATAAGCATAGAAGAGATAATGCTACTCAGAATAGTCAAGTTGACGTTCAAGCACTTGCTGCTGCGGCAGATGTTTTTGCTAAGACTGCACAGGCTGCTTTGATGTCTTTGAACAGTATTGTTTCTCAATCTGTCAGCGCATTTGAATAATAAAATTAATCTGTGAGGCTAAAATGGCTTTGAATCAAATTGAAGAAGAAAAGAAGAAAAGATTACGTCCTCTTCCTACTATGGATGAAGCATTTACAGATAAAAATTTTAGTGTGCCTAAGCCTTTAAAAAAGATTCAAGCTCCAATGACTTCAGGTAATCCAAATAATGAAGCATTTTATGGTGGAAGTAATCCACAAAATATTCAAAAGCCAACAATTCAATCAACTCCTTTAGCTGAACCAAAAATAGCTTCCTTATATCAGCCTCCAGTAAGATCAAATCTAAATCTTCCTAAACTTAAAGAAATTACTAATGCACAAAGAGATGCAGAATTAGGCAAGATGACTGTAGCAAAAAATGGAAATACAACCACTTATGATATTGGTGGAAATACTCTTTCATATGAAGGAGATAAAGGAAAGATTAGTTTAAGAAATCTAAACCAGCAATCAGATAATCAGCAAGCAACTTGGAATGATTATCGTAGGCAACTACGTGACCGATATGATGCTTATGCAAATTCTCCTCGTGGTAGGTTCTTTGGAGTAAATCCAATAACTACAGAAGATCTTGGCGATGATAGCATTGGTGGAATGTTTGTACGAGGCTTGCAAAGTAGACAGGCTCGAGCTGATGCACTGATAGCAAATGCTGAAGCAGATCGAGATGTCAATCGTGCAAACTTGCTTTCTACTTTAGATCGTAACCAGATTGCAAGAGAGCAGCTTTCTCTTGATGCAGATAAGAATCGTATTGGTGAGCTTGATGTTAATGCAGAAAATAAATTACGTGATATTCAAGGACAAGTATTGCAGAATCCACCAATCAAGGAAAATCCATTAAAGCCTTTAGTAATTGAAGAACCAGATCCAAATGATCCTACTGGAATGACTAAGAGACAAGTAATTAAAATGCCAAATGCTGAAGGTACTGGATATGTTGATGACACATCCGGCCAAACAACATTTGCAATTCCAAAACCAGCTACTACAGAAAAGCTATTAAAAATGCGTGCATCTAAAGATCCTAATTTTGCTGCCGCCGAGGCTGAATATAAAATGAGATTTGGAAGTCTTCCGTATTAATAAATTAACTTATAAGGATATAAAATGGCTGGATTTTTTGATGATACAGAAGAAACTACTTCGCCAGTAGCAAAAAGTTTTTTTGATGATACAGAAGAAATTAATGCCCCTGTGCCAACTGATTCTGATTTTATACCTGGAGTGAAGAGAGGACTTCAGAATCTTCAAGCATCTGCATATGGTGCTACTGCACTTGCAGGCTCTGGATTGAAAAAGCTTGGTGCTGAATCTGCTGGCCAGAGTTTGCAAGACTTTGGCATGGAAGGATATAATAGGAATATTGAAGAAGCAAAATTATACCCTAAAAAACATTCCTTTAAAGATATTTATACTGGCAAGACAGGTATTGGTGGTGCTCTTGACTGGGCTCAAGGAACCTTAGGTGAACTTGTTCCAAGTATGGCTGAGGCTGCGATCGGTGCTGGTATAGGATCTGTTGTTGCTCCAGGCCCAGGTACTATTGCCGGAGGGTTGGCAGGTAGAACAATTCTTAAGAAAGGAATTGATGAAGCTGTCAAGCAGTCAATCAAACGTGGAATTGGAGATTTGACAGAAGCTCAGGTAAGAAAGCAACTTACTGGCCAAGCTCTGAAGAAGTTTGGTGGCAAGGTTGGTATTGCCGGATCAGTTATGCCCCTTGAGTCTGGTGGCATGTACGCTGAGTTGCTACAAGAGAAGGGCATTGACGCACCTGAGACTGCATTGCTGTTTGGTGCTTTGGCAACATCATTAGAATTTGCTGGTGGTAACAGTAAGTTGGTAGATACTTTTGTAGATGCTTTGAGTAAGGGTTCTACTGGAACTATTAAAAAGTCTGCAAAGGAGTTGCTTACAAATATTCCTCAAGAAGCACTTCAGGAAGGCGGGCAGGAGTTCTTCAATGTTCTTAATACTGTAGCAAATACAGATGAAAAACTTTTGACTGCAAGCAATGTTGAAAGAATTATTGAGAGTATGGCTGCTGGTGCGATTGGTGGTGGAGCTGGTGCAGCAGTTAATGCAGGCTTTTCTGCACAAGCAAAAGATCCTGGACCTGAAAAGACTGATGTAGAGATTGAGCTTGACAGGCGAGCAGCGAATATTCTTAATTTAAAAGAAGATGAACTTGGTAAGAGCATCCAAAAGTTAACTACTGACATTAATTCAAACCAAGAACTCATTAATGATCTTGATAAACTTGAAGCAAAGGCAAGAAAAGAAAATGTTGATCCGGCTGAATTAATTAGAAAGACTGTTGATGATAATAAAAATAGTCAAAGCCTCCTAGATCGGATTAATTCTGGAATTCAGAAGAAAGAAGAACTTGCTAAGAAAGAATATGAGCAGCTTTCTCCTGAAGAGAAGCAAGTAAAAGAAATTGAAAATAAATTAGCTGCTTATAGATATGAATCTGCAAGCCAGCTTAATGAAAGGATTACGAATATTGACAACGAGATTACAACTCTCTCTGATCAATATAATCGCAAGTTTGATCCTTATGCATTAGATGCTAAGACATCACCAAGCGCAGAAGAAAGAAAAGTAATTGAAGATAAACTTATTACATTGAACAAAAGGCGTAATGAGTTACTTGATAAAGAAACGCCTGAGGTTAAGAAGGCTTTTGCTCCATATACTACTAGAGATGGTAGGCAGAAATATCTTGAAGAACTTTTTGGGACAGTAAATGTCGGTGAGAAAGTTGGTATAGAAAAAGATGCTGCTGAATCCGCAGAAATTATAGAAAGTGAAATAGTTCCAAAGTCTATAGCTGATTATGCAAATCAAATAATTGCAAATAAATCTCAGGAGAGATCAGCTTTAAATGATCAGCCAAAAGCAAGAACTCCTGAAGAAGAAAATAATCTAAGGCAAATTCAAGATTATGTAAATTATGTAAAGACATATATAAATAATAGTTTTACTCCTGAAGAGAGAAAGATTATTGAAAATTATTGGCAAGGCGTTAAGAAGGAATTGACTCTTCGTCAGAAAGAAATGACTCCTGGGACAGAAGCGTTCATGAGGAAGAAGTTCTTTGAGACTCAACTTGCTAATATTGAAGGTAATATCAAAAGTGATACAGCAGTACAAAGTGAAGCAAAACAAAATGTTGTTCCATCTTTAGCTGAACAGAATAAACGCCAGATATGGTTTCGTCAAATTGCTGAAAGCCTTGGAGATGTTCGTCAGTCAAATGCACAAGCAGTTCAAACAGAAATTCCTAGAAACTTACCCGGAGGTTTGCCGAGTGGGTTCACTAATGAACAGCAAGTAGCAGGTGCTCCACAGTTTCAGATAAGTGAAAATCAAAAAACCTTAAGTAAAGTAAATCTTGAAGACATTAAAAAGACTTTTCCAAATCAAGAAATTAATCAAAATGATGATGGTTCAGTATCTGTTCAGTTCAAGAATGGAAAAGGCGTAAAGATCAACAGTATTCAAAATGCTGGCAAAGGCTTCATTAAGTTAGCTATTGAAACTGGGCAGATGCAAAAGAATGACGTAATCTTCGGAGTTACAGTTGGCAATGAAATTCTTCTTGATGAAAACTTTGCAGATAACAAAACTCTTTGGCATGAAAACAAGCATGTCCTTGACAACTTGGGCTTGATTACAGAAGCAGATGACAGTGCTTTAAATAAGGAGTTTAATAAACTTCGTAAAGCAGGTAAGCTGGAATTTGCTCTGAGTACTCATAAAGATTCGAAGCAGAGGATGGTTGAGAATCGTGCGAACATGTTTGCTCAAATCATGGTCAACAGAGCTGAATATAGAAACACTTCGTTTGGTAAAGTGATTCAGAGAGTAATGGACTTCTTTCAGCAATTGCTAAGTTTTGGTAAGCAAACAGTTTCTGGTTTAGCTCGTGAAGTAGAAAGTGGAAAGATTTATGAGCGGAAAGTTAATGGACAAACTGTTCAAGTTACTGTTCCTCAGGCTGAAGAAGTAGCAAATAAATGGTACTCCGCGCTTGAAAATGCAGTTGCAGGATTTAATCAGAAGCAAGCAACACCTGATCAATGGAAAGGAATGATTAAGAACTTCCCAGGTATTAAGCAAGATGAACTTGATTGGGTTGGTGTGAATGATTGGTTTGATAAGCAGGAAGGAAAAGTAAGTCAGGCAGACTTGCTGAAATTTGTTCAGGAGAATAATGTTCAGCTTGAGGAAGTAATTAAAGGAGATAATTATTTAACAGAAGATAAATTAGATAATATTTATAGCGATTTAATAAAACAGTATGGGTATAATAATTCTACAGAAATACCAGAAGAGATTTTCAGTGAACTCACAGAAAAGTATAATATAATACTTGATGAACAATCAAAAGATAGAGTTAAATATGATACATATCAACTTCCAGGTGGAAAGAATTACAAAGAAATATTACTCACTTTACCAAAAAACGTTAATGGAGTAAATGCTGGAGAACTTTCAAAAGAACTTTTTAATAAAACTTGGGATGAAGTAAAAGAAAATGAAAATGAAAAAGCACAAGTTATTAAAGTTCTTAAAAGTATGTATCATTCTGATCATTGGGACGAACCGAACATTCTAGCTCACATCAGATTCAATGAACGAACTGATGCAGAGGGTAATAAAGTTCTTTTCTTTGAAGAAGTGCAGAGTGATTGGCATCAGGCAGGGAAAAAGGAAGGTTACAAACAAGAAAGATTTGCTGTACTCGAAGAAGATGATATTCTCGCTATAGAAAAAGCTTCATTTGATACAAGAGAAGAAGCTGAAAAGTTTGCTAGTATTAATGGGGGAGAAGTTAAAAGATATGCTATTCAAGGTGTTCCCAATGCACCATTCAAGAACTCTACTCAGTGGTCTCTCCTTGCCATGAAGCGAATGGTCAGGTATGCTGCTGAGAATGGTTTTGATAAAATTGCATGGACTACTGGACAGCAACAGTTTGATCGTTATGCTCAAGGTACTGAAGAAGAACAAGCTAAAAGACTTCGTGGAATGCAGGAGTTTTATGATAAAATACTTCCGAATACTTTCAATGCAGAGTTCAATAAGAACAAGTGGGGAAATGCAAGAGTTGAAGTAACAAATGTTGGTGGTGATAATTTAAAGATAGATACTGGTAGATGGATTGTCCGTTATACTGATGGTACAACTAAAATATTTTATAGTGCTGAAGAAGTACAAGAAATAAAATATAATGATGATGTTCTTTCTACTCAAGCATTAGATTTTGATTCATGGGATTTTTCAATAAATGTTCTTTCTATTCCGATCACGAATCGCATGAAATCTAAGGCACTCCGTGAAGGTATGCCGATGTTCGAGGTTCGTGAAACACCAATGCAGAAGATTAGCGATGATGTTTATTATCAAATGTTCAGCGAACGAAATAGCTTGGTCCGTACAATTGGTCAGATGCTTCGTATGCGTGGACATGAAATTAAGCAGCTCATTGACAAAGGATTGGGGTCTATATCAACTAGGCTTAAGAACGTAGATCCAATGCTCCGAGCAAAGATTAGAAACCTAGACTTTCGGACTGCACAAAAGATTGTAACTGCATTACGAATTGCACACCCACTCCTGGAAAAGACTAAGCAAATGAGTCCACAAGACAAGTTTGTTTGGGATGCAGCTAGGAGAAATTCAGACGAGGTTAAGATAAAAGAGATTGCAGAAAAATACAACATGACCGCTGATCAAGAAAAGCTGCGATCAGTCCTGGATCAGATTAGGCAGGATGCAATTGATGTTGGTTATGATGTAGGTTTCATCGAAGAATACTGGCCACGTATAATCAAAGATCAGGAAGGATTCTTGCAGGCAACTAAAGGAATTTCTCAACGACCAGTTATTACTGATGCAATCAAAGTTTATGCAGACAAACTGGGTATGACTGTTGAAAAGTTTGAACTTGCATATCCTGAACAGGCAGCTGATATTGCAAGCAACACAATACTTGGAAGGAACCTTGGTATTGGTGGACCAGGCAACATTCAGGCTAGGCAATATGAAACTGTTCCTCCAGAGTTGAATAAGTTTTACATGGACAGTGATGCAGCATTGATGCAATACATCTATAGTATGACCAAAAAAATTGAAGCACGGAGATTCTTTGGTAAGGTTCCAGAGAGAATAGCAAGCCTGAAAACTGAAAAGAAACGAAAGCAGGTAATGCTCACAGAATATGAAAAGGCTAATAATACTGCACGCATAGAAGATGTTTCAGGCGACTTGATTAGAATAGAGCAAGAATTGGATAAGTACAAACTGCAAAGAGACTATACTGAGAATATTGGTACATATATTAATGACTTGCGAATGTCTGGTCGAATCCAGGCAGATGATGAAAAAGTAGTTAGAGATATTCTTGATGCTAGGTTCCACGAACATGGAGCTACAGGAATAGTTAATGCTTACAAAAATATGTCATACATCGACGTAATGGGTTCACCTATATCTGCGTTAACGCAGATTGGAGACTTAGCTTGGGCGATGTATGTAGGCAAGGTATGGACACCACGTGGCCTAGCTGATACAGTTAAGAATGTTGGTAAAGCCATAACTAAGAAGTCTGAAATAACTAAGGAAGACTTAGGGATTGAGAGGATCGCCCAGGAGTTTGCAGACGGAACGACACTAGGGAATGCAGTAAGTTGGGTATTCAAAAAAGTGCAGCTTGAACGAATAGATTCTATCGGCAAAGAGACTTTAATCAACAATGCGTTTAGCAACTACAAGGTTATGGCCAGTACTGAGGCTGGACGACAAACATTGTTGAAGCAAATCAAGCCGATCTTTGGAACACAATCTGAGAGTGTAATAAATGATTTGCTTGCCGGGAATCCGACAGACAACGTGAAGATGTTGTTGTATCATCGCTTGCTTGATTTCCAACCTGTTGCGCTTTCTGAAATGTCAGAGCAGTACCTCAAGAGTGGAAATGGTCGAGTGTTTTATATGCTCAAGACATACACACTCAAGCAGTTTGATGTTTTCAGAAATGAAGCTTGGCACAAAATCAAGACTGGCGAACGAGATCAGGTTATTGAAGGAATTGGTAACATGATCAAGCTGGTAAGTTTGCTTACACTTGCTAATGCTGGTGCAGATGAATTGAAGGCCTTGCTGCTTGGGAAAGAAACTAAGTTTGAAGACCACGTGATTGAGAACTTCCTCACCATGGGCGGAGCATCAAAGTATGTACGGATGCAGACTGCTAGGGAAGGTTTGGGATCTGGATTGCTTGGACAAATTTTGCCTCCATTCAGATTTGTAAACTCCATCAGTAAGGATCTTAACCAATTGTATGGATCCTACATTACGGGAGATACAATAGATTTTGATCATGTCAGAATTGTTGAATCAATCCCAATTGGTGGTAAGCTTTATTATTGGCATTACGGACGAGGTGAAGACTATAAGAAGAGTAACAACGAACAAGAGTTTGGTAAGATCAGCAAGGAAGTAGCCATCTTCAAGAAGCAACTCGAAAACTCGGAAGACAAACGAACTTTCTTGAATTCAAACCTGGATGACTTCAAGCAAATGAAGATGCATGAAAATTTTCAAAGTGCTCTCAATCGAAACCAAGCAGTAATTAATAAGCTGAAAAAGATTGACCAGACAACAAATGTTAGGGAGAGGCTTGGACAGTTGCAGCAGCAACGAGAGGTGATCTTGAAAAGATATTTTGACGTAACAAATACAGTGCAATAAGCAAGTTGCTAGAGGTTACAATTCAACGTAACCTCTAGCAATTAATTCCTTTTTATTTTAATCTTTTTTAGAGAAAGTATATATAATGCCCATATATGGCTTTGAGTATCTGATCAAATAATAAACCAAGAAGAGCAATTACACTTGCTGTGAATGCCAATACGCTTGCTTCACTATGCAATTTGTATCGTACAGAAATAAGATTCTCACGCTTTGCTTTAATAGTTCCTTTGTAAATAGCTAATAAACCAAATAACAATGCTACTGGAATAGTAAAATATTGAATCATAAGAACTCCTCCCAAGGCATCATATTCATGACTCGCTGCATATCAGGATGAGCAGATTTAGCTGTTCGTAGCTTTCTGATATGAGTCCATTCAGCTGCATCTGCTGTGACTACGATCTCAGTCTTCAAAGCATTAGGTAGGACGGCTCGGGCTTGTTGGGGCGAACAAGTTTTCCCATCCAGAAGCCAATTATAATTTCCTTCAGCTTGCCTGCAAGCACCAAGAAATACATCTTTATCATATGTCTTCCAGTCATCAAAACCTTCTGGTTCAATAAACTCCATATTCTTACCGCCATAATTCACATACCTGGTTGATTCCTGAGCAAACGAGCATGGTCGATGCCGCACTAACTCATGGCTGACCCCACGATCACAAATGAATTTTGCCGAGTAGCGGTGAAGCTCCTTGGGGATTTCGTCATGGGAGCAGACTTCCCAAGATGAATGCATCGCTACCATACTTTGATTAAACAACTTTCCATATATTTTCACAAATGGGACAAGCACTGCAGCGTACCTAATCTCCATGGTTATTTGCGCCCATGCTGTTAAACTACCGCCTACATAAATAAAGTCTTTCCATACTTTGACATTAATATATTTTCCTAACTGTTCTGTCATCAATGCAATATATGTAGGAGTGAAACTGTTGTTAGTTCGCACCACAAAATTTGAGTGCTCAACCATAGCCAGATGCCCAGCCTTGCTCAGCTTCCGAACAAATCCCTTGGCACTATCTTCAGTGATCTTGTCTTCTGACTTGTAGCAAGTTCTGCCGGCCATCTCGATAAACTTAAGAGCGGCATTATATTCTGTCGGTACTTCTCCAAAATATTCAACGCTTGGTTTGATTATTTTCATAATTTCATTCTCCATCATCATGAGCCAAGGCTGCTATCAAATCATTATGCAAATCCTCTTTGGAATCAATTGTACAGTCTTTTGATTTATTCCTTAATTGCACTTGTATCTCAGATAGAACTTGTATCTGATAATTAAGCTGCTTTATCTTTTCATTAATAGCAATTATACTAGCCTCTGTTAGATCTTTAGTAAGAAACTCTCGAAGCAATGGAGCATTAATACCAGCTTTGTCAAGTGTTTTCAGATGTGATTTCATTATTTGTTCCTTCAACTATTTTAATACAATCTTTAATTGCTTGTACAGTGGCTGCTGCTGTAACTCCATCAGGAATTATTACGTTGGCTGCATCTCTAGTTGGCTCCGCTTCCCGAGAAAGTAAGAAGGCTTGAAGTTTTTGCAGCACTATAGTTTTGAATATCATTGACATTATTTTATATTCATCATAATGAAAGAATTAATTACTGCTAATATCCAAAGTAAATATCCATGGTATGAAATAAATCGTGGAAGATCTTTTGATGAAAGTGTTAAAAAATTAAATCCTATTGCATATAGATTAGTTATAAACACAAGAAGCATTTCATTACTCATTTATGTGACCTCCAGTATTTTATTACACCCTCCAGGTGTAGTTAATCACTTCAGCTAATGCATGGAACTTCTGGTTCAACAGAATTGCCAGTTTTAATCACAGTTTGTTTTGCAGACTTAGGAAAACCTTTAACAATTTTCTTCTCTGTTATACTACCAAGTGTAATATTCAATCGCTTGACCATTCCAGCCAGCCAGTCTCCGTGAGATTTGAATTGTAATAATTCGCACTCATCTAGAGCATTCTGTAGATCTAATTCAGTTAGTTTCTTCATAAATTTATTCACTTAGACTCTGTTACTAATTGCCATGATCGAACAGTTGCTTTAGCTCCACGTCTGGTTTTAAGTTTTAATTTATCACATCTTCCAGTATGGAAAACAACTAATTCTGACGCACGTTTTTCAGTTGCACAAGTAGATGCAACATAATGCATACCTTTTCCCCATTGGATAGTGATTATGAATTTTTGAATTTCTATAAATATCCTTATTCATGCATAATGATTTTATTCAATTCTTGTTCTTCTTCAGCTAACTTTGTATAAAGCATCCCTGCATAGTGTGCAATCTTTAGCAGGTCAAGCCTCTGTTGGCCTTCACGAGAGTTTTTTCCATACCTATTGAGGTATTTTTTCATCTGAGTGATAAAGTCAGCTTCGCTAAATTCTGAACATTGATCTGATCCTTTATCTCCGTATTGCGGAACAGTATAAGATTCAATATGATTGAATACTCTTTTACTAAACTTTAACCATTCTGATGCACGTAATGAAGGACCAGTGTCATAATCTTCTTCTGAGGGACAAGGATCAATTTGCATAGTTAAGCTCCATTATTATGTTTTTCTATTTTTGCTACAATCTCTTTCAATCCTTTTTCAATTCTGTAAAGCCTTTCAAGTTCATCAGCAGCTTGTAATCTTGCTGTGCGTAATTCAAGTTCATCAATACCATAAGGGTTACGTAGATAAGATAGCATTATATTTTTATCCATAGTCATATTAACCCTCTAGATTAGGAATAACAATTCCTCGATTCACCAACTCAAAAAAGCATCGCTTGGTTGCAGTTATGTCTGCATACGCATCATGTGCTCCATCAAAGCATTCACCAAATAAGTGCTCGTGCAACTCGGTTAGCTTTGGCCATTTTGCACGTCCAGCCTTGTTCTTTAGGCCACACATTTTTACCACATTCTTATCTTTCATGGTACAATGGTTTGGCAGATCAAGATAAAATGCACTTCTCGCCAGGTCAGATAATTCTTCCAGGTTGCGTTCCATCATCTGGTAAACATAGTTCCAATCAAAAGCAAAGTTATGACAGACAACTAGGTCAGCTTCTCGGAGCATTAGGCCAAATCTTTCTGCTGCCTCAAGTTCTTCAATGCCTTCTTGGTCGGCTCGTTCAATGGTGATGCCATGAACCTCTTGAGCATAATAATTCATTGACCGGCCATTACTTTTGATGATGACATTCATTTGATCAAATTCTTCTTCTTGGCTGGCAAGAATTGCTCCGATCTGTACTGTCCAGGCTTGCTCGGGATCATTGGCAGAAAGAGCTTTTTTAATAAAGTCAGATGTTTCAGTGTCGAAAAAGAGTACTTTTGTAGCTGGTGTCATTCAGTTTTTCTCCATTTGATTTTTAATAACATTTCTGTCCATCAATCTAAAGACTGTTCTATCAAGATACGTTGGGTCACGAAGCTTTTGTTGCTTACGAATTGTGGTATATCTGCAAGTTGTAGCAGAATTCTCTGCTTTGAGTATCCCAGATTGCTCAGCCATTTCAACATAGCCTCGTAGCTGAGGTATGTTGTCTACATCCAGGTGAAAGTTCCTAACCAGTTCTGTCCACTCAAAAGATTCGTGATTATCAATGAATGACAGTATCTTGGCATAGATGTTAGCTTGACTGGACAATCCAAGTCCATAGAAAGCGTTTGGCATTTCAAGTTCTGTAGCTTGCATTATTGCCAAAGCTTGCTCGAAATGTTCAGCCGTGATAATCATGTCGTCAGACTCGGCAGCAGCTACAAGCATGCAGACCTTATTCAAATGAAGTGGCCGCCTGTGATTATAGCCGAGAAATCGCTCTGATGGCACACCTGACTCGTCATAATCTTGCTCATACCAACGAACATAAGTCTTGAGAAAATCCTTACTTAATGTGAACTGTCCAGATAAGTTTGCAATCTCTTGCAGGTCGTTTTCTAATCTTTTTTGTGTATCTTCCTCCTCTTCAGTTAAAAACTGCAAGGCTCTTCTTTGCTTTGGACCCTGGCCAACTACGAAAATAATCCGAGAGATTAGACCACCACCAACTGCATCTTGACTCAGTTTAGATTGCAAAAGACTAGGAGTTATGCAACCAAAAAGCGTTAGCCAACAATTGGATATGTCTTCAGTCTTTCTTGCTAAGGTTTTATACTTCCAAGTATCTGCACAATCGAACAGATCGGTTAGGGATGCTAGGAGCATCTGATCTCTGTCGTTCAAGAAGACTTGAAATTCTTCTGACCAGATTGATACGCTCTTATGCTTGCGAGTAAGCCCAGCATGGTCAACATAAGTATCTTCGCTGTCCATGAGTTCTCTATAGAGTGCCTGGGTTGATCCTAGAGAATCTGCACCGATATTAACGTCTAGTTTTTGTACAAAGCTCTTTGCAATTTTCATGGCTGTGCCTTTCCGACCTCCAGGAGGTCCGACTAGGGAAACGAATAAATTAGGATAAACATAGCCTCGTAGTGCTCCCCAGTTACAATAGCACTTTCTTCGCAAGGCAGAAGCTATTGCAGTCAGTCCGCTCCAAAGATGATATAGTTCTGGAGGCTCTGTTCGCTGTGTGTACTTCATATAGTGAGCTAACCAATTATCTAATTGCCTCGACATGAAAAGGTTCCTTGAATAGCGACATACGATTGTTGAATGGGCTTTCCCATTTTATTGGCTCTGTAAAGTAATATTTTATTTATTTTGATCTTAACTTTCTACTTTTTAAGTATAAATTAATATTAAAATAATTATCTACTTCTTCATCTATCCAAAAATCAGTAACTTCTAATCCACCTAATTTTTCCATAAGAGGAATAGTTAATCTTATACTTCCTTTTTCATTTCTATAAACTCTTTGATTTTTATTCAAAGTAAAATCAGATAATAATTCTTCTGAATAATATGATATAACATTATCAATTCCACTCATGGTTGGAAGAATTATTATATAATTTCCACCAACTGTTCTACATAACTCTGACATTAATTTTAATTGATAATAAATTCTATCTTTATTCATTATTAGAATCCTATTTTAGAAATTGCTTTATCACATTCTTCTTGAGTAAACTTACTGATTTCAGCCGTGTTGCCAGCCCATTGGGTGCCGATCTTGGCATCCAAGCCAATAGTGAAACTTTTTCCTTTGTAAGTAAATGTATGTGTCAGATGATCTTTAATGATAAGAAGGATCTGAGGTAAGTTTGCTATTTGGCTTTTGTGAAACCTGAATACAAACGAGTCGTGAACAGTTGTCATGCAACGAATGTCAAATCCATCTTTGCCCAGCCTGGGATCGTTGACTACTTTAATCATTCCACGATTGAGCAACTCTGCGACTGTTGATTGAGGCTTGTAGCTATAGGCATTTCTGAATAGTGCTGCATTCATTTCACCTAAAAACCTGCGAGGCCGACCAAATAAGTTGTAGAGAACCCTGTTCTTTTGAACCTCTTCTTCGATTGATCTATGCCAGCGTTTCAAGCCAGGAAATCTGTCAGAATAATTATCAAGTAATCTCTTGCACTCTGACTGAGACATAAAAACTTCTTCTTTAGCAAGATTGTCAGAGAAAGTCTGTGGCCCCATGCTGTAATTGGCTGCATGAACTACTTTTTTGCCTATGTAACGCATTGTAGATTTCTGATCAGCTTTTTTATTCTTTGCCTCATAAATAACGTCTTCAATTGGAACATTAAATATTTTGCTAGCATTAAAACTGTGAACATCTATGCCAGACTCGAATGACTGAATCATGTTGGCATCTTGAGTTAGGTATGCAACTACATGAGCCTCTGCCTTTGCAAGATCACACTCACACATAATCCAATCTGGATCAGCAATGAGATAATACTTAAACATATAAGGCTGGTTTTGCAGATTTGTTCCTGTGCCTTGATAAGTTTTTTCAGTAGAAATACGTCCTGAAACTGTGCCAGTTATTTTATGATTACATCTAAGTTTATCATCTTCATCTACAGTAACATTAAAATAAGTAGATAAAAGTTTTTGATATCCTCGCATTTTAATAATAAGTCTAGCTTCTTCAGATCCTTTAATTCCTTTCTTTGCTATCCTATGCATTGCTACAGCATCACAAGAGATAGCTCCAGTTTTGCGATTCACGTATGGCTTGATCATACAAAGGCCGTAGAAATAAGCGATCATCTGCTTCGATGAACCTTGATTAAGTTCTTTACCAGTTAATTTATTTAACTTATATTGAAGAAGTCTAAGTATTCTTTCAAGGGCTTTTTTTCTTTTACTAATCCCTTTCTGATCAGTCAGGATGCCATTGAATTCCATTTCTATTAATGGCTTATGGAGGTTCATTGTATAATCCATAGCATCCATAGAATCAAATTCGCCTAACTCTTCAAGGAGCTTTTCAGTTATTGGCAATAAGTATGCTGAGTCTTTGGCATTATATGTCCAGTATTGTGGCCAGTTCTTGATAGCCTTAAGGTGAGATTGCTTTCCTTCGTCTTTGTAATAGGGATAGTAGGTGTATGTTGAAGTCAGGTAATCAAGTCCTTTTGGAAGTTCCGTATAACATATATGCTGGGCAAGCATTGTATCAAAATAAAAGTTATCTGTTTTAATCATCATGGTGCGGAAAGTAAACATGATATCGAACATTCCATTTTGACAAATCTTGCCGATTGCTTCATTGTTAAGTATTTCAGCTAAGCCAGTCCAGATTTTTATCTCTTCTCCTGTTGTCCAATAATTGCCCTGGTTGTTCATTAGAGGAACAGACATGGATAGAATCTTGTTATCGTGATATACAGCCAATGAATAGCAGGTAATAAATTCTGGCGTAGCCTCGATGTCAAAGGCTACATATTGCTTTGTCTTAATCAATGCGTAGAACTGCATGATTTCTTCAAAGCTAGGCTTGATTTTTATTTCCACATTATCAGTAAGCAATTCTGGATCTTCAATAATCCGCAAGGCTTTCGTGAAGTCTGCAATCATTGTATAAAAGTGGATTGGCTGCCCGTATGGGAGGGTGAAAGATGGGTGGTAAGACAAACCTATTATTTTGCCAGCCAGTTTTTCTTTTAAATGTGGGAAGTCTTCAGCATGGTAGAATGAACCACGATATTTTGTAATTGAATCGAACTTAGGCTCATCTAGCAATAACCTCATTGGAGTTGCACCGAGCAACATTATGATTTTGCCTGGAAATTGAGCAAGCTCGTCAATTAGTGCTGCTTGCAACTTGCTCCAGTCTGGATGCCGATAGCCTTTATCAGTCCATAAGACAGCGGTATTGTTTTTGGGGAACTTAGCTTTGCAAGCATTAGTGAGATAGATTTTATATCTTGCTAGTCTGACTGCTGCGCAGATGCGATTAAGCTGAGAGCCTGTTGGACCTACGAAAGGTTCATTCTTCAGGACTTCGATTTCGCCTGGAGCTTCGCCAACCATAGCAATCTCAGCCGTGAGTATGTTGTCAGTTGGAGCGCACTCTACAGCTAATGCATTGAAAGAACCTTCTTTCTGCGGTGATGCTGTAGTTGATATGCTAGGGATTATCATGACTGATCCTTAGTTAGCTCAATTATTAATTCGTTTATTTTTTCTTGTGAATCATAACCTAAATCTGCAAGATAATCTATAACATTTTGTGGTAATATTAGTTTAGTAGGTTTGATTGATATAAGTTTATTAGACTTACTAATTTTTTCTATAACTTTCTTTAAGGATTCTTCAAATAGATTTTCCATTTGTACAGGAGTTCCATTGTTAGCACCTGTCATGTTTATTCTCCTCGTTCTCTAGATTCTAATTCTTCATCTAAAGTGTTGATAAATGTATCTAAAGTCATATTAGTTCTCTTTCTAGGATCTCGTTTTATTTCAAATAAGATTTTTGAAATATCATTATTTATTTGTTCTAAGAATTGATATCCAAATTTATTAAGAACAGATCTGAGCTCTGATTTTTTCATATCCTATCCTTAGTCAATGCTCCTGGATTCGGAGCCTTTATTTCCTGCTTACAATCTAAGCAAAGATAAGAACGAACTCGAATAACATTTGCACTGATGATGTTGATAGCAAAGTTATAATTTGGCTCATTCTTATAGCCGTTCGGCCAGCTCTTGGATGCAAAACCTATTTCGAGTGGCACGATGTTTTTATGTAGGCAACAGTTAGAGCCAGGCGTGATAGGAGCTTTCTGTTCAGATAGTTGGCCTACTTTATATTTTGTCATAATAAATCCTGTTTACTTCTTGTATTTAGACCAAGGAAGTAATTCAATAACTAACTCATTAAAGGATTTCCAATAAGGCCAATCTTTATCTATACTCATATATGTAATTGAAGCAGTTATAATAAGTATAGCTATAATAAAAGGCATAAATATTAGTCTTAATAAAAACATAATTATATATTTTATAATCATAATCCCTCCACTTCGGCAGTTATTCCAAGATAATTCTCAAGTCTCTGATAAAATTCCGGGATATACTTCTGGCTCTTATCACAACCAACTGGCATCATTTTTTCTTTGGCCGCGCTGATCAAGCAGTTGCCAGAACCAGCAAAGAGGCTCATAAATAAGGTTCCAGGTTTACCTAAGGCTTTTAAGAAATGATCATAAAGTTCAATCGGTTTTTCCCATTGGTGAATACGTTGACTTGAACTGACTGTACTTATGTTAATTGAAGACGACAAGCTAGGAGTATTGAACTGTGCATTTCCCTTACGCAGGAGCAAAAACATTTCCCAATTGCTAACCATGTTTGTCTTCGGCTTATTGGTACTGCCACCAACTTTGTTCCATGAACCAGGAGATTGAACTCCAAAGCCGATTTCTCGTGCAATATTGTTGATTTGTATAAAATGTTCTTTACCTGTCCAGACTAAAGCCCAACTACAGTCAAGCATCTTCTCATAGACTAACGGAAGATAATTGAAGTAGAAGTCATAAAGCTCTTTCTCATCCCAGTCTTGTGCTTTGCATTCGATCTTATTCGTTTTACCATAGTTGTCATTAAAATCAATTGCATATGGCGGATCAAGTTCTACCATTCCCACAGAGTTACTTGGAATCTTATCGAGGAAAGTCTTGTAGTTTTCAGCTACATAAATTACTTGGATGTTAGATCGGATTGGTTCTTGTTCATCGTTAAGGTCTTGATCATCTTCATCAAAATCATCAAGTTTTTTCTTGGCTTGCTTGGTTTTCTCAAATACATTTTGAGTTACCGTATTCTTTATAGGAGCCGTCATAACTCCGCTTTGTAATGCAACCAAGCGTTCCTTTTCTGTATCGGTAAAGCTACCCATTCGCTGAAGTGCCTTAGCTTGTTCACCAAGAGCTTTGTATGCTTCTTTAGCTCGGCCTTTAGTAGACTGTTCTTTCAAGATTGGAAAGACTTTAAGAGCCTCAGCGAAAGCAAGGTCAGTAGATAAGCCACCAAGACTGCACTTGAGCCTCTTGGCTGTTTCTCTGTAGCCCCAAGATTTGCCTTCCTTGATTGCTGATTCTACCCAATAGTTGTGAAGTTTATACTTGAGATCAATTTCCTCATGCCACAGAAATTCCTTACGGTCCATATTACTAAGAAGTTCGATCAAGAAATGATCGTCTTCAGTAATACCGTCGAATACTCGGACTTCAATTGTTTCCCTACCAAGCTTTTTAAAGGCTTCGATGCGATGCAAACCGTCAATTAAGACGTTGTTTGAATCTATGAGGATCGCATGAAGCTGGCCAACCATCGAGATTGAATCAGCTAAACTTGATATGTCACCTACTGTTGTGCGAGCACGATCTTTGATAATAATGTCGGAAATATTACGTTTTTCTATTTGAAAAAGTTGCATGATTTAACCTTTAACTTTATCTTTAATTAATTTTTATATACTCTTACCTGTAAATTCAGAAAATTGTAAATCTGATATTTGTGGATTAATTAATCCTTCTGCTTCAGCCCATGAAAGCATATCTCTAAGACTTCTTGTACTTGAAAATATTCTACTTATCTTATGCTGTTTCCATTCATCAGGACCAATTTGAATAGCCTGACTTAATGTAACTACAATTTCTCTGTCTATCATCATAAGCCTCAGTTTAAATTTTGAAACTGCCTTTTTATTAACTCTATTTGATCTGCTGAAAGTTTACCAAGCAAGTCTGTTGCATTCTTGGTAGGATCCGCCAGCATCTTCTTGCCGCGCTTTGTTCCAGAGTTCTTAGAAATATTTTTCATAGCAGACTTAGTGATCTTTTGAGACTTAACAAGTGCTGCGTTCAGCGCAGAGGTTCGCATAGTCCGAACGCGTTCAATTAGTCTGGCTTGCTCAGGATAAGACATTTCTAAGAATGATCGGCAGTAAATACGATCCATTAGTGGCATAGTTAAACCTCACCATCATCTTTATTATTTTGCCAGTCTCTTTTTAAAACCTGCTGAATAGTTGTATTTATAGCATCAGATACATCTATTTTATTTAAAGTCATTAATTGAGAGCCATAAATGAAAACATCACCAAAGCCATCAGCAAGAAGATCTTTATTAATTCCATTCTTACCTTCACGAATACCTTGAGTGCCTTTAAGAACTGTATGAGCTATTTCACCAATCTCTTCACACATACCTAAAGTCATTTGCAGATTGCAGATCATTAGTACTAAATCTTCTTTACTTAAAGCAAATAATTCTGATGAAGGAAAATTCCTAGCTTGCCAATATGCTAATTCTGTTTGTTTTGAATTTATTACATTATCTATAGACATAATTATTCCTCTATGCCTGGCAAAGTTAATGCTTTTCCTTTATACATATAATCAAGAACCTCATTCAGCTTTCCACCATTAATTATGCTTTTCAGCGAAAGGAATATTTGCCTGAACAGTTTTGTTTGCTGCCCATGATGAAAGTGTTCCTGGACTTGTTCGTACAAGTCTTTGTCTATTCGTGCAGTTACTTTACATTCTTCTTTAAGCATTTTGTTCACCGTAAAAGGTTAAAAAGTTGTTCCTCAGTTATTTGAGGGATGTTGTAACGAGTTGCCTTTTCGATCTTAGTTCTGCCTGGATCATCTCCGACGATCAGATAGTTTGTTTCTCTCGTTACTCCAGATGAAAATTCATATCCGTAACCGTTCAGAATTTCTATCATAGTTTCTCGTGACTGGCTCAACGATCCGGTAATGCAATAAATTGCTTTTGCTTCACTAGGGAGTTGCGCGAAAGAGAAATTTTTCATTTCCTTAATTGCTTCTGTATAAATAGTTGCAGCAGTAATAAAGCTGCGTTTAGCATTATCAGTTATGTGAATATTAATCTGTCCAGTTTTTAAATATTGACAAAGCCGCAGAGATGATTTATATGCTAAGCCTGGAAGACCTAAACCTGCGACGAAGTGTGCCATTGTGCATTGATTATTCATTGAAAATACTTGTTCAGCGATGTTGCTATAAATTGTTACTCCGATTGTATTTATTATGTCTGGCACAAGGTCGTAGCTAAGAGGATCAAGAAGTGCCCAAGGCTTGGTTGAAAGAACTGAATAACATTTTTCATTCTGAAGTAGCTTTTCTATAATGCCTTCGCCAACTCCGTCGATTTTTATACCTTTCTGAGAGTAGAAGTAAGCAATGGAAACGATTGATTTTGCTATACATTTAGCTCCATTACAGACAAGATGTACTCCTTCCCATTGAAGAATATTATTACATTTTGGACAGTTAGTAGGAAGAAAATTTCTTCTATACTCATTAGGAATATCATTTTGAACTACTAAAATCTTTGGAATTATTTCTCCTGCTTTACCTACTAATATTGTAGAATCAGGCATAATCTTTCTGTCTTTAATCCACTGAGCATTATTACCTGTTACTCTATTATTTGTAGTTCCACAAAGTTCAATCGGCTCATAGATAACTGTTGGCACAGCTCTACCTAAGCGAGATATGTTCCATTCAATATTGGTAACTTTTGTTTCTTTAACTTGGATTGGTGGCTTCCAAGCTATGCTCCAGTTATTGGTCTGTCCATTATTACCTGCAACCAGCCGCACTTTTTCATCAGCCACCTTAATCATAAGTCCATCCATCGGATAGATCTTTGACCATTTGTTATATGTCTCAAGCAGAAAATCTCCCATAGCTTCTAAGCTACCGGAGTAGTTATATTCTTCAAATAGGTTGCCATGATTATGTGGAATGGCTGTCATCAGGGCAGAAGGCTTGTCATATTTGCGGTCTAGCCAGCCAGCAACTACATTTCTTGGATTTGCTCCATAATCTGAATTCCACTCACTTAGTAGGATAAGAATCTCAACTGCTTGAAAGTGCCGAAGATGAAATGGAAACGTAATATATGGCATTAAGTGAGTTATATCTCGTCCACATCTGCCGTCACCTTCAAGAGTAATGTTTACTCCGGTATCTGTAAGAGTTATAACTGCTGCACAACCATCGTATTTGGGTTCGATCCGTAATTTATAAGATCCAAACCTTGTAAGGAATGGCTTAAGGTCGAGCATGTTGAATGCTTTGTTAGTTCCGTAGATGGGGTGCTTGTGCCAGGTTTTGCCCGTTAAAGCAGCCCGACCTTGTGCAGTATGGTAAAGGATATTGTTATGTGGGTCTATAGCATAAAGTTGTTGCCATAACAGATCATATTCAGAATCTGTCATGAATGGTATGCCAGAAGCATAAGCCATGTTTGCTTGAGAGATTTCTTTTATGAGTTGTTCATGATTCATAGGTAGCCTCTCTATTATAGTCCAACTAAAGCTCTAGCACAACGATCTGAACAAACAGGATACCTTGACATAAATATAGCATCTTCTTCTTTAACTGCAATACTACATTCAGCACAAATACAGATTCCACCAAATTCTATATATTCTCCACTTCCTTTTGATGGAAATTGATCTTTCGTTGGATCTATTATCTTTCCAGTCTTATCTTCACACCACCAATGTTCTTGCTCACCCCATATTGGACAATAGTAATGTTCTCGAACTAATCTAAGACTTGGATCTTTTTTAATTAAAGCTTCTGAAAATTCTTTACATTTACCACGATATTTTTCATAATCAGATTGCTCACCCATGATAATTCTCCTTTGTGAGATATTTATCTTTGCTAAACATTAATATTTTAGCAGATTAATTCTTAGTAAAGATAATATCAACCTTTATTAATAAGTTGCCATGGATCTTGAATCCATTCTGTCCTTATTGGTCCGAATCGATAATAAACAATAATCTGTTTCAATCCGCAAACAGAGCAGGTTCTGTGAAAATTATCTGAAGAAGCCCATTGATGCTTACAATTCTTTCTCTTCCGTTTTAATAACCAATCATTTAATGTTTTAATTAGTTTCATTAGTAATATTTATTTAGTAAGATAAATAAAAACAAGACATGAGAGGCATTGGTATTATACCTCTCATGTTCTTAGCTCTGAGTCCAGTATCTTATGTCTGGTAACTACGAGCTATAGCATTACACAAATGCTACTTTAGGTATAATCCTAACCATAGGCCAGATCTATGTGGATTATTAGATTCATACATTCAATTGTAAGTTGCTGTTCACTTACTTGCGAACCATTCAACAGTTCGTTCATAAGTGAACAGCAAGTTTTATTTATTCCGATATCTTGTAGGCGTCACATCAACGCCTCGTTCAGAATGACATTGTTCCGGCAATGCCAGACCTAGCTAACTGAAAGTGGTAACTAGACTCTAATATCGAATTAAACTTGATCATAAAGCTCCGTTATTAAACTACACGAGCAATTTCATTCCTTGGCTGACCAACCTTGATCGGATTACCATCATCATCTGTCGACATGCCATCATTAAAACTGAGTTCAGCCGTAAAATTGAGGCCGACCAGATCAGATTCGTCGGTTTCCTGGTCTGGATCAAGTCCAAGTGCACGGAGAAAATCTTTTACCATCCGCCACATGAGGTTATTCTTTTCTTCATCGTCACCCTGATAATCTTTGTAGTTACCATACCAGAGAGTGTGAAAGATAGTTGATGCGTTATCTTCTCCGTCGATATTAATAATCAGCTGACAACCATACCTGCCAGTGCGCTGAGACTTGGTCTCTTTGACCTTAGAGATGGTGAGGTCATATTCGCCAGCTTCAACAGGTGCTTTGTCAGGAATTTCGGACAGATTAGGAATCATAGACATGAGTAAATCTCCTTTAAATAAGTTTAGTGTAATGCGTGACCAAAGAACTATTCTTCGATCAAAAGTTGGTAAGGTTTGGTTTGATTGATAGTTTTCGTTTTAGTTTTGGTGTTTTATATTCTCCTTTTTATTCGTTAGTCTTAACTGCCATTGCAGCCTCGAAATGCTTTGTAAAGTTGTTTAAGAAATAATTTTTCTTCCGAATCAAATCTTCTACTTCTTTCTCTTTAGATGCAATTTCACGATCCATTTTGGTAATAATATCACCTTTATTAAAAATAAGGTCTGATTCACGACATGGAGCAATGTCAACTTCTTTTGAATCACTATTAAAGTAGACAAACTTAATCGTTGCTTCGTTGTAGCCAATTTTAAGATATGCAACAGTGATAGTTGGTAAATCTTTGAAATTATCAAAGCCTACAATGATGCCTGGACATACAATTTTATCAGAATATTCTTTTATTAAAACATTTACTTTATCTCCGATTTTATATTCAGAAATAATCTTCGCGCTACTCATATCAACTTCAAACTTCACACCATTAATTTCCACGATTTGCTTTTCCATAATTAAAACTCCTTTAATTAAGCTGAGATGGATTGTGGAATGACTGTTTTGCCTGCCAAATAGGCTGCTGCCAATTGATCCATTGAAATTCCTTCAACTTTTGGCATATCAAACACACGAGACTTTGCTTCAAATGCAAGTTTTTCAGTAAAGAAGATTTGTCGTTTCGTTCCTTGTGTCGTCAGCAAGTAGGCTTCGTCAAAATCAGCAGCTAGTAACTGCCTGAACTGCCCATTTACTGCGGGATATCTTGCAACTACTTCTTGATCAGAATTCATAAGCGTATGCAAATGGACTGTGACTGCAACTGCACAAGGCAATTCCTGGAGTGAGCTAACTAAAGTGCTCATCCAATTCAAGAGTTGGCCCCAATGAGCAGGTGCCATGCCCATCTTCATGTCGATCTTTTTACCTATGCCGCTTGGAGTAATACCAGACTTCTTTTCAATTTCATGGATTGCTTTCTTGTTAGCATTTGTCAGAGAGTCGAGAACTAACATGCCTGACTGTTCCTTCAGCCACTGGAACAGACCATTTTTTTCATCCTCCTGGAATGTCCGCCAAAAATCAGAGAAGAGCAAAGAGTCAGCTGAGAAATTATCAATTGTGATATCGTTCCTTTTGGATGCTATTTTCTCTATTGTCTTTTCTCCTCCCTTATCAAACATATAATAATGAAGCGGTCCCTTGGTGTAGGTTGCTGTGAAGTGAGTTTTGCCAGAACCTGAATTACCAGTCAAGAGGAATTTAAGATTAAAGATTCGTTGCTTTTCAGTTAGCTTTGTCTTGTTGAAATTTGGTACTGTAGCTACTTGTGGATTCATTTAAAACTCCTTTAAATAAAATAATTATGCCTTCTTATAATCCAAAACCAGCTTAACAAGTTCAGGATCAACCTCTATGATTTTAATTAACTGTTTCAAAGTCTCAGTTAGTTTTTCCAGTTGCCAATTGTCAATCTTTGTAAGTTTTTCATCAACAGCAGAGAGTTTTTCCATATGAGTTTTGATACTCTCAGAAGTGGAAAGCATCTTATCTTTGAAACGCTTTTCTGTAGCTGAAAATTTCTTTTCAATCTCTGCATACTTAGTCTCTGCTTCCTCAGAAATAGTTGAGAGAATTTCATATGCTTTATCAGCATGAGCTTTTGCTAGAACAGCCATGTCGTCCATGTTTTCAATACTAGTTTGAATTTCTCGTTTCTGTGCCTCGGCAATAGTTAGGAGAAGTTTATCTGGATCAAGAACAGCAGCTTCTGTTTTGAGATGATCAATAAGACTTTGAGAAAGTTCACAATCTACCAGTTTGTCATCAGCAAGATTGCTCTTAATCTTAATAGCTTCTTTACCTCTCCAGGATGAACCTGCTTCGATTGTGTAAACTAATTCAAATGTTTTCATTTAAAACTCCTTTAAATGATAGTAATAAAAAAGGGGGTGCATGAGGTCTACCAATTATAATTATCAGTAAATACTACCACTAAAATAATAATTGCTGCAATTGCCATAGTAATGTAAAATCCTTTTGCAGTGCCTGGAAATAACATAGTTACACCTCCAGCAATTTTAATTTATTTTGACAAATAGCAAGAACAAGTTTTGTTTATATAATCATGAATAACTTCTGTTACAAAATATTTATCATTAACAAAAATAATTTGTTCTTGTATTTTAGGAATCCATTGAAAACAAATTATCTCAGCAATAATAGATCCATTATAAAAAAATCTCAAACAATCTTTTCCATATTCTGAAGAATGATCTAATTTAATCATTGTTGAATCATTTGAATAATGGCTCATATTACACCTCACTATCAGATTGATAAGTTATCATTCCTAATAATTCTTTTTCATCCTTAGTAAGTTTAGCATTTATACTTGCTAATTGTGTTTGAACTTCGTATGATGTTCCCCAAGTTTTACATTCTGCAACAAATGATTTAAAAAAATCACTTTGCACATCATCACCTTCATTAGCTAATACAGCTGCTATATATTTCCAATTAATTTCTGTAATTATACCATGTTTCATAATTACACCTCACCCAACCTTTGCTTAGTGTTTGCCTCGTGTAATTCCGGATCCCATTCAGAGAAATGAAATCCCTGAGGAGCTTTATCAAGCCACATTAATGGATTATTCCGAATTTTGCATATATCATAATATGGGCAGGTAGAAGAAAATGAAGTACATGAATATCCAGGGTTGCGATGAAAAGATTGTAATGTATCAGTTCGATCATGACAAGTAACCTTGTCGTTTTCAAGCAAAACTAGGTTCTTTTGAATCTCTGTTGCATAATGACATAGATCAGATAAAAAATGCTCAATAGATGCAGATCGTTTGTTAATCGTAATCGGGATGAAGTCAATCTTGGATTTCTGACACAAAGCTATGCGATAAGTAATGGTTGGAATTTTATCATAATATATCCGTCCAGCGGTTAAGTAACCGTCAGATTGATATGACATTTCGTAAGATTGTGAGGTCGTAGCATAGAGAGCTTTCGTAGTTTTGTGATCCAACACATCTACGCTATCACGACCATTTGAAAATACTAAATCTAGTCTGCCAACATAATTGGGAAGATGCGAACCATTGATAGAAAGATCAATTGAGAATGGTGCTTCAACAGCGAGGATTGAACGCTCGTGAACGTCAGCCTTAAGAAAGCGGTCCCAATAACCCTTATACATATTAGCTGCATGTCCTGGGCTCTTGGGGAAGATTGCATCTTCATTTTTCCAGAAAGGCTCGCCGTCGAGCTTCCAGAGTTTGTTAAACGCCTTGATGGAGATTTCAGTTACTTCGATAACATTAAGAGATGGGTTTTTAAGTAATTCGTTGTAAGCAGCCTCAAGGCCATAATGCCAACAGGAGCCAAAGACTAAATGGATGGACTGTCCAGCTGGTTTGAGATGCATTACATACTGGAAGAGAAACTTGCGTGGACATAACTGATAAGTGAATAATGCACTATAGTCTATTTTTTCGTAAAAATTCATTTGAGAAATCCTCTCGTTGAATCTTACTAAGAAGCCGATTCCAACATCGTCATGCTGGCGATACCTGTCAATTCAGGTCGAATGGTGCGCATGGACTTGCTATCCAATGCGTTTCCGGCAGTAAGAGTTAAAAAGTAGTGGGCAGGATTTGAACCTGCAATTGAATAGCCTTTACCCTCGATTACACTATTCGCTCTGTGTCCGGCCATAGAAACATGGGCTAGGTTTACTTATGGACACAATCGGCTGCGTCTACCATTTTTTATTTCGCCACCACTACTAATATAAGCAAATAAGAAATGTCGGGCTTCCACCGACCCCCACTTCGCTTTAACGTATGCGTGTCCTATACGACTTGTCTTTCCAAGTTGTCAGGCAAGCTTACCGATTGTTGAACTGCGCCAGAACTGCATCACGAACTTCCGGAGGCAGATTACCAAGAGCTTCCAGAGCTTTCTCCTCGGGAGTCTTAGTAATGCGAAGAGTCGGCTTCCAGTCGCTGAAGTCTTCAGCTGTGATGGCTTCGTCAGTATTGCTGAACTCGTTATTGTCATCTTTTTCTTCCAGTTTGCGCCGAATAACTGCGCGGAAAGAAACCTTCAGCTGGTTCTTGATCATGTTCACGGTAAGATCCTCACCGAGCGCCTGTACCATTTCTTCGATAGTTCCGAGGTTCAATACTGCCGGCTCAGTTACGGTGATTTCACGAGATGCCTGGTTGCTAACTACTTTGATCATGCTCATTTTTGATTCTCCTAATTAGTGGGTTTGTAGAATGGGCGACATGCCCGACTTGAAAACGGCTTTTTACGTCCCTTGGTGCTTTCCGGTAAAATCCGGTATTATTCGACCACAATAACAGAAAAAATCGCCCTTGTCAAGCACTCTTTTCACTTTTTTAGCCTTTTTACTATTTCATAAAATCCTTAAATACTTACTCAATTTATAGGTAAATCCAAGTTATTTATCCAAACTTGTAATAACATTTCTATTAGAATAAGGTTGAAAAGCTGCTTGATCAATCGGAGGTGTGGGGTACAATTGATCAATAAGAAGGACAAATAATCCTACGATTATAAAAGATGCTAGAAAGATTAAAGTATTTTTTACAGTATTCATTTTACCCTCCAAATATGTAGTCTAGCTATTCGCATTATTTTTCTATCCTGATCATAAGAGCTTTTACTTTTTCGCGTAAAAAAAGAATTAAGGTTACACAGGCGAGTAAGAAGAGTATGAAGTATTCGAGTAATCTTTCGCACATTATTTCTCCGTACTAATAGTTTGTTTAACCTCATCAAGTGCTTTCGTTTCATTAGTAACATCAATCAGCATGTAAGTTTTGCCTCCTTGCGTTACTTTACAAATGCCTAGTGCGTCAACAGTTACGACTGGCACTAAGTTTGCCCTTTCTTTCAGTTCAGCTATTCTTTTATTCTTTTCTAAGTCAGCTTTAAAAGCAAAAAATATTATAATAGCACTAAAAAGTATACCAATACCTATTATTATTTTATTATTAATGATCATATTTGTATCCTTATTGTCCAAATAGACAAGACTCAGAAGAAGCAAATCCTCCTATCTTTTCAAGAGTTCTATCTACAATACCATTTATTATACCCTTTCTAGCTTCTGTAAACACCAAAGATATTGTGAAGAAGTATCGGCATTTACTAATGTTATTCCTATATCTTTTACACAAGAAACAACCATAGCATCATATGAATTACCACTTGGACTAATGTATTTAATTCTCTTTCCTTCAAACATTTAAGTGCCCCTTTTAATTTAAATTATTTATTAATAATTAATATTCTTTTCCCAACATCTGTAATAAAATAAATCAATTCGTTTGGCCTTTTATTAATGGCATGTTTATGATTCCAGGCATAAAAAGTTTCGTTGCGACCAGTCTGGTAAAGATTCATTCCGAAGAGTTCTGGCAAGAATTTGCGTTTGCTCACAATTGGCTCCGTTATAAAAATTTTTACTTTTGATTAACAATATCTTTCATAACTTTCGATAAAGCATCATGAGTTGAACTCATTTTAATTTCTTCAAGAATATCATTACAAAGTTTTGTATATTCTTTTAAGGCACTACTTCTAGTTTCAGAAGTTAGTGTTTTTATAGTAGATTCTATTGCCTTTTCAATATTCCATTCTAGCCAAGTTTGACCTGAAGATGTACATCCTGAAAGTTTTTTACCAGAATTATCTACAGGAGATAATAATTTTTCATCCATTTGCTTTTTAATATAATCTTCAGGACTTCCAACAAATATTTTCTTTCCCCACTTATCAGTGATTACAACATCTTCATTTAAAAGATTTCGCATTTTATTTTCAATAGTAACTTCAACTGCTGATTGAAGCATTATATTAATTTTATCAGAAATAAATGCTTCTGCGCGTTTTTCAAAATCAGATGTTAATTTATAAATAATAGCATTTTCAATAGCTGTTTCAAATCCGTTTTCTTGTACATCATAAAAATCTAATTCTACTGTTACTTTCATTATAATCTCCTTTTTAGTTATTTATGCTTTAATTTAACTTTTCTTTACATCAAGGTCAAATATTAATTCATAAAAAGAATGAATTGCAGTTCCTATTTCTAATGGAGTTTTTCCCTTCATTAAATCCACAATAACAGCTATGCAGATTTCACAAGATAAGCCTTCTCGATATAGGGTGATTATTTTCTTTAGTTGTCGTTTGTTCATAGGTTAGGCTCCTTTAATATGACAGATCAAAAAGGTCGCTAGAAAGACCATTAAGATCATTTGCTATACGTGTAAATTCTTTTCCAGGATATGCAATAGCTGCACCTATTGATATACGAGATAAGTTAGTAGCTTTCATGCCTTCAAGTTCTGCATAAAGAGCAAAAATTTTTGCTTGTTTCATAAGAACTTTTGCTAACATTTTATGATCCATAATTAGTCTACTTAAAACTTAACATCATTTTCAAGATCATTGATATGCTTACTAACAACTTCTTTAAACATAGTATTAATGTCTTTTCTACTCATTTGATCTACTTGCCATTGTTCATAGGCAACCTTTCGAGCCTTGTCAAATGTGTGTGGCCAGCAAGCTTCACACTTGCTTACATCGAGTTGATGAAGTGCCCTGGATGCGGCTACATACAATATGTTGGTTTCTTCAGTAGTAGGGTTGCCCTGATCGCTGGGAACCTTGAAATCGTTAGCTAGCCTCACTCTAGGATACTCCAGACCTTTTGCTTTATGGGCCGTAGTTATGGTTACGTCGGCTTCGTTTGGATCTTCCACAGTTGACTCTAGAATACTTAATAAGCGTTCCCTGCCATAGAGTTCGATTAATTTTAGGATTGGCTTAATATCTCCGCCCATTGGAGAATTAGCATACTCGACTAGATCGACAAAGTTCTTAAAAAGGAATAAGTCTGGATGATTTGAATATCCCTGGAGTTTGAGCTGAATTATAGAGTTGATAAGATATGTAAGTTGTTGAGTACCTCCCAGGATGTGGACAGAAAGATTCTTATCAAGAGCTTCGATTGTTTCTGCAATAATTCCTTTGTTTGTTCGACAGAGAATGGCATCCACAGCTGGAAGGGGCTCGTAATGGATAGAAGAAACAACATCGTCGTTGCCATGAAATGGCACATAAGCAAACTGATATGGATAATAGCCTGTGATTATAGTGTTTGCCATATTGGCTATGTTTTCACCGAATCGGAAACTTCTAGTAATGTATAGCTTTGCCAAATTCTCGTCTTGCAAGGCATTGACTGCACCTCTCCAACTGTAGATTTGCTGGAAACAGTCTCCAACGAAGATCTTTTGACAACTTTGATTCTTGATTACTTGTGCAATAACTGGGTTGCTATCTTGATATTCGTCAAAGAAGATAAAGTCTTTGTTAATGATTGGGTTTGTTAATGCCCAGATTTTGAGATAAACATCATGAGTTATTGGCATATGCTTATTAACATCAGCCATTTCATTAAATACAAGATTGGCATGGTGAACCAAATCTTCACGCATAATATCCAGGTCTGCATCCTGAAGAATTGTTAATCTTGGCAAATGTTTGTATTGAATAACTTCATCGCTAGAATAACAGTACTTGCGGATCGTATTTAGAATGAGGTATCCTTTGTTGGCTGGACTGTTATATAACTGCCATTCTCCAATGTCGAAAGTATCAGCTAGTTGTTTGCCTGTCAGTTTGCTGAGCTTCTTCTTATATTTGTAACCAATTGCACCGTATGCTAAGGCATGGCCAGTTTTGCACATTATGTTGCTAGAAAACTTGGTTGCAGCTTCTTGAGCGAGAAGTTTGTTGAATGAAATTGATAATCCGTATCCTGACATTTTGCGCGCCATAGCGAGGAGTAAGAATGTTTTGCCACTGCCAGGAGGTGCTTGGATGGCATAATTGTTTCCATCAAGAATGGTATTGACATGCGACTCTTGTTCGGTGGTAAGAGTCTTGCCTTTATATTTCATTACCATAACTTAATCTCCATAATCATAATAATCTGGTTCATCCATCTCAGCATCTGGAACGTCTGCCTCGCAGCAATCAGTTACAGGTGAGCCATAATCAGATGGATAGTGAATGCCAGCTTGGCCATAAGTGCAATGAGTGCCAGAATAACTGAATGAATCGTCTAAGGCAATTATGCGACAGGGATGATTGCAGGCTGGACAAAGAAAGTTAGTTGGTGTCTTATAGTGTGGGAGTTTTTTCATGGTGATTATTTATTATTTAACCAGTCGTTAAACTTCTTTTCACTTCCCACAACATAAGCTTGGTGCTTCATTATATAAAAATTCTATGTATGCTGGCAGCTTTTGAATGTTTTCGTTATCTGCATGGTTAATAGCGCCGCGAAGATCATTTTTAAGAACTGCTGAGAGAAAACCTCCTGGTTTAATGTGCCCCTCAATATAACGCTCCAATCCATACATCATACGTTCAGGGATATAAAAAGTACGAAAAGAATATTGCGCATTCTTAGTGAAGTCCCACATAATAGTGCTCCTTTTAATATTGAACTACTGGTTCTTGTTGCGAGATGGTATGTTGATAATCCATTTCTCCTGCAATGCCGAATAGGATTAAGATGATAAGGGCTGTAAGAAGTTTGAATATTAATTTCATTGTTTTTGGTCCTTTATTATGAGTACTCCTAACTAAAAATACAATTTATATTATTACTGCCATCATAATCTGATTCTACTCTTTTAAATGGGGCTAATTTTCCTGTAGAATTAATTTCATTTAAATCCATTAAAGCAATTTCAAGTTCCCTTTCTACTGAGAAGTCTAAAGATGCTAAGCACCAAGTACCATCTTGTTCAGTTTTAAATCCTTCATCTCTTGGACAAAAACCATCTTCTGTTCTGTCAGATAATGAAAATAAAGATATACCTTTCTGTGGATCAACTACTTTTACAAAAGCCTTTGTTATACTTCCATTCCTGTCAATGTAATCAAATTCAACTCCAAGCATTGTTTTCATATTATCTCTTGTTATCATTTTTATGTCTCCTTTGGTTGTGAGTTCTTTAAAATCTTGCAAGATTATTATTCCAGATCAGTTAAGAGCATTCTCCTGGTTACTTTTGTCTTGCTGAATTTCTGCCTTACAAAGTCTATGGATTCTTGACTCGGTGAAGATTTTGGATCTTGGCAGAGATAAATGATTCCATAATAAAAAGTAAGTTTGATAATTTGACTAGTTGTTAATTCAGCTGGGTCTATGCCTTTAGCAAGTAGGCCATCACGAGCTTTGGCAAGATCTTCAATAGTCATTCGGGTTGAAACTACGCGGGCTTTACTCATAGTTGGTTCCTTTATTAATTGACTGATGTTATTTACCAAAAGAACACACATTCCAATGGCGTTCTAAATCTTGTTTATACTCTTCAGTGCTTATCCAATTCTTAGCTTCTTCTTCCGTATCAAATACTCGATTAAGATTGTTTATATATGATTCATTTTCATATTCAATACCAATATCAGACAAGTACCAGGCATAAGTAAAATTTGTTCTGAAATTATGTACTGTATCTTTAGGTATCATTATCTCTTCAAATTGTATTGCTGATATTGAACCCACACATACTGCATAATATGTTTTACATATAACAATATTGTTTACGTGTATTCTTTTCATATTATACCTCCTGATGAGTGAAGTTTTCCTCATCAGCCAATGATATCAAGTTGATTTCTCTCTTTCTGGGATTTAAGATAAAAACTTGGGTTTCTTGCATAATGTCTGGATTTACTTCATCTGTTTGGCTAAGGGTCATTTTTGCCAGGTAATCAGTATAGATGATCTTGACTAGTTGGCTAAGACTAGTAAGTTGGAAGTTCGGCTCCAGGCTGCGGACAATTTGCAGGCCACGAGCAAGTTGATAGGTTGTGAAGCGGAATGTAATGATTGGGCTTGACATTGTAATGGTTCCTATTAATTGGAAAATATTTAATCTTTAACTTTTCTAAACATCGCAGGCGGTATCATGCCAGGAAATGCAGTTATTTCAGCAAATCTAATATTATTCAAGAAAAGACGAAATAACTTCTCTTGAATAGTGGCATTACGCATTACAAATGGATGAGTAAGGTCCTCAAATATTTTAATGGATTTAACTGGAATGTATGTATCACATATTTCAGCCAATTTCATTGTAATATATTTGTCATCATCATTAAGGCGAATATAGAAACGACGACGAATAGATTTAAGTCTTTTATAAGGATCTTTACTTTTGCATGCTCTAATAAATAGTTGGTCTATTTTAGTCATTTTAGTTATCCTATGGTTTGAGTTGCTTTAAAGGTTTGAATAATAGCCTGTTGTTGTTCTTTACTTAGGGTAGAAAGAATCTGCTGGCAAAGAAGCTCAATGTTGACTGGTTCACTAGTTTTTGGCACTCTTATCTTGGTTGATTCTTTCATTTTGATTGCATGTTTATTCATGTTGAGATTGTAATCGATAGCTTGATAAATGCTGGCTACTTCTTTCCATGCTTCATAGGCTTTATGGTATGCAGTCTGAGTAATTTCTTTTTCTTTGTTCAGCGGAATTAAAGTAGCTTTGGTAGATTCTAGCCTGGTTGCAAGTTCTTTCTGGTAACAGGTCTTGCAAAGCTGTTCGGACAAACCAATCTTACGAATGTTATGAATTTCTTTTTCAGTTAAGTTGAAGCCGATTGCTTCATTGAGGGTGTTGCAAATTGGACAGAGTTTTTTCATGTCTAAGCTCCTTAGAATGGACATCCGTCAAAATAAATTCCTGTTTGTTTAGATAAATGTTTTCTAATAGTTTTTATTTCTGTAATAAATTCAATAATTTTATCTAATGTATTTGAATAACCTAAACAACAAGCACCCTCAATTTTTTCTTCATCATCTAGTGGTTCAAACTCATATCCGCTATCTGTAACTAGTGAAAAGCTCCAGAAAGATAATAGTTCTTTTTCTAAGTCTATTTTCTTAACATATGCTGACATTGTATCGTTATCTTCGAACACGTAGGTAAACTCGTGCCCTTGGAAAGACATAATCTCTTCTGATGTCATTGTCATTATGATCTCCGCAAGATTTTGAAGATTTCATTACTGTGAGAGTCCTTAGTCAGGATTTGTTTCTGAAATCTTAATGTGTTGCCTGCCTTGAGCCAGTTAAGCAGTTCAAAGTATGTCACATTGGCAAGGTATTTCCAGCCCATATGGGTTCCAAATCTGTTGTAGAAACGAATCGTTTTGCCTTTCATAATTATAACATTCTCCCCTTAGTGTAAATTGTTGTAATGGTTGTTCAAGGATGAACAGCGAAACTAAACATTTGGTCATATCTAAGGTTATTAAATTGACTAACTCATAACCAGGGGGGGGGCAAAGCTCAATATTGCAAAGTCTTTGCCCTGGTGATTAGGCAGGCAATTTAGTTATGCACTGGCAGTCCTGCATCAAGCCTTTTTCTTCGTGGTACATGTTGGGCTGGCTTTCCGATTGAGATTCTGTGACACCTGTAGCAAAGAAGGTCTTTGCTATTTTCTTACTAAAGAGGTTCATTTTAATTGGTTTTCCACATTTACAGAAATAATCAGACTGAATTTGGTAGCTTTGCTTATTCATGCTTTGTTCTCCTTGATTGGCTGGTGGTTAAAAGCGGGCAACTCCGTTGCTTGGATTGGTTAGACAATTTTAGCCTTATCTGATTTTAGTAATGAACAGAAAGCAGAAAAATAAAACCTTTCAATTACTCCTTCATACTCTATAGGAGTAAATTCAATTTTATAGACATGATACCAATGTCCTGGATGAATAGTATTTTCTTTCTCTATTAATGGATTATATAAATCATTTTTATTATTAATCATTCTACAAAGAGTAGCAGTTTTATTACTAGAACACATAGCAATTCCAAAAAAAAGGGGTTTTATGAATACTGGCTTGTGGTGTTGCTGGTAAAATAACTCTTACATTATCAATGCCAATATATCTAAAATAAGCTAAAATATCTTCTTCACGTTTATACTCAATAGATAATAATTCTTCTAAAGACATTTTATAAGGAATTTCTTTTTCATAATAAGAGTCATATCGAGTTTCCATAATAATCTCCATAAGTTAGATTATGCGAAAGAAGTTTGCAATCTTGCCATCGTTTCTAAATATGTAACCTGTCGCTGTTTTGTGCTTGATCTCAATCCAAATGACTTCACTAGGTGTAATGGCTCCAATCTGGAGCATTTCTGCAATTTGGAACAAGTAACTAAGGTCTCAGGTGGCAATGATCTGGCTAGGTTCCCAAATTGATTGATTAAGCGGCTGGGTTTCAGGCATCCAAATTGTGCATTGCTCTTGCAGGTGGAACAGCTCACTTGGGGCAAGGGCATAATAGAATGTTGTGTTCATATTTTAGATTCCTTAACAACTTCGTCATCTTTCTTACAGACTGTACTGATAGTAATGGTTTCTTTAGCACCATTTTGAATCTTTTGGCATTCTTTGCAGCAATTAATTAGGTTGAGATTGTTATCTTTGATTCTGGTATCTAGGCAAATTCGTAAAGTTAGTTGGTGACAGAAATTACATGGAAATGGCTTCTTAGTTGTATAATTAATAAGAACCGTTCCTTTGCTGATTGTGGCTCTAGCATTGGAGGTTACAAGATAATAGTTTGCTTCGGAAGGTTTCATGATAACTCCCGGATTAATTTGTAAAGATATTCTTTAAAACTGTATCGTTATTGATAATCTGTTGAGCCTGTTCTGCTGTAAAACCTATTGAAAATAAAAATAGTACTACTGTTTCGCGCGCTTGGTCTGTTGGAAGAGCGCTTGCAATTGCTTTGATTTCCTCTATGGCTGTAGTATGGCTGTAGTATGTGTTATTGTACCGTATACACGTGGGTTTGTCAACAAAAAACACGTAGGTGGTTTACGGCGAAGCCGTTGTGCTACGTTGTGGTAGTTGGTTGGTGGCGTGTATATAGTATGGTGGCCGGGCGAAATAGGGGGCTAGAAGGGCGTAGGATGGCCGTGACAGGCCGTAACGGGACGGTGGGTATGGTGGCATGGACGGTCGGGAACGTGGCGTGGCGGCCGTTGTGGTGGCTAAGCGGGGGGCATAACGTAAAAACTGTGTAATTCCACCACGTTATGCCCGTTCATTTGTTGTGTTTACTCCTCGCTGTCAATCCAATCTTTCGGTGGGCTGAAGTCAGTTATAGTTGATATTTCTGACTCGGTGATGTTTGGATCATGGAATTCTGACGGTTTGGGAAGTGGTTTTCTTGTTTGCAAAGATAGCTCTATTTGTGTATCAAGCTCTTTATCTTTTAATTCTTGTGCTTCTTTTAATGCATGTTCACGTCTGAGCTGTTCAAAGAGTCTGGTATCTTCAATATCTCTTTGTATTTGTTGGGCTGATTTCTGTGCCTGGGCTTTTATCTGTAATGATTGTTGTGCCTGGAATGGTTGTTGAGCTTTTGCTTGTGCCATAATGTTTTGTATGGTTGTGTATGGGTCTATTTGGTCTACCTGCAGTGTATTGATTAACTTGATTGCGTTTATGTCTGCTTGAGCGCATTCTAATGATGTATGGATGGAGTGCTTTGATATCCAGTCAATGATTATTAATTTTGCTGCCTGGGATAGCGATGCTATTGGTTGGTTGGGTTCTAAGGTTACAAGGATTCTTAATGCTTTGGCTAGTTGGTAATGATTTAGGCGAAATGACATGTGTGGGCTTGACATAATGGTTGCTCCGTTGGTTGAGGTTTGTTGTTACCGGGCGTTTTGTGTCCGGTTGGTACGGTTTGGTGACGGTTTGGTGACGGTTTAACACGGGTTGGTGCCATTTGTCAAGGGTTTGGTGCCTGGTGGTGCCGTTTTTGGTGATTGGTGGTAATGTTTTGGTGACGGTTGGTGACAGGATGCTTGTGTAAGTGGTTGATATTGTTGGGGAATTTTAGGGCTGTGTACGGTTGGTGCCAAAAGAGTCCGTGCGTACACCTCCCCCCGACCATTCTATTTAAGTATTTAAAAAAAAAATTAAATACTAAAACAGACCCCCTCTCCCACTCACGACACAGGGGGTGGTGTACGGTTGGACACTATTGACCACGTTTGGACACACAGGTTTGTAACTCTTTGAAATGATTACCTTTTTCTAGAGCTTCTGTGCCCATATGGTGCCAAGCAATGCCAATGTGGTGCCAGGTAGTGCCAATTATGTGTGCCCATCCGGTGCCTTTTGGTTACTTGTGGTGCCAATATGGTTACACTTGGTGCCTGTTTTCTGTGTCCATGTGGTTACGTGTGGTTACGTGTGGCACCATGTGGTTACGTGTGGTCGCGTTATTCTTGTTCACCATCGAACGACCATCGAACGACCATACAACCACCATCTAATCACTAGTCATTCAATACAGTCTGTTAGGCAATTTTACAGTCTGTTAGGCATTAGCAATAAGAAAAGCCCGAAAAGGTTACAGGAACCTAATCGGGCTAGACTGATAACAGGTTGTTAGGCTTTTTTATTATCGTGACAGCTCAATGCAGATGCCAGTTTGAATAGCCTTGTTGTAACGTTCAGGCATTAGGCCAAGGTATTTCAACACTCTGCTAACATTATGACAGTCCTGGCATAATATGCAGCGAACAACTTTCATTTCCTCACGATCTGAAGTTAGCTTAATTGCCTTTGCAAAACTAATTCCGTAGGTTACGTCCTTTGCAAGTTTATCTATTTTCATACATTCCCCCAGGTGGAAGTCAACATTATTAAATTGCACATACCATGCTTCGATAACCCATTCAGGCAAGTATGGCGCGGATTTTCGATTAAAGAAACTTATGAATCGTTTTGAATATTTCATGCTTGCACCTCATGGCTCGGGCACAATCTTATGGACTATGCCCGAGTTAGATGGTTGTTAATTGTTTGGTTGTTAATTGTTTGCTTGCATCCCTGCAATGATTGACGCAAGTTGTTCCGGGCTAAGTTTGGCCATAGCTTCAATGGCTTTTTGCTCGTCACTCTTGGCACTTGCCGGACGTTCAGCAGCTTCCCATTTCATCTTGTCCACGTTCTCTTGTCCAAGCGCAGCTGACCATTCAGCACCTTTCTTTGTGGCTTTGAAGGTTGCTCGTGCATCAATCAACTTTGCCTGTACTCCTTTCTGCAAACATGCATGCAGACATCCGCTTTCCTTTGCCCATGCAACCAACTTTTCTTCATCGCTGAATTGTTCAGAGGTCGGAAAGATTGACCGGGGCAATGTATGGCTTACCATGATACCAACTGCCGGGACTGAAGTCTCTGTTTTCAACGTATCCAGTGTTACAAATATTGACTTTGCCATGATAAAACTCCTTTATGATGGGTTTAACTCCTTATGACTGAGACCTTTTCTCAGCCTGTTAATTACTGTATATCAACTGTGGAAAGGATTGTCAAGAGTTATTTTCCACCTTGTTTCATTTTCTAATTAATTGTCCTTTCCCAATTACAATAGCCCATCATGTCCAGGTTGTCAAGAGTTATTTTGCCCCCCAGTCTGCTTGGTACAACTTGTCTGGTCATTTGCAATATAGCCTAGTGTAACTTGCTTGAAGGCTGTCAAGGTTGCCAGGCCCATCATATTAAAATATTCTATCTGTTGAAATGTTCCACAGTTTGCCAGGATTTATCTGCTTGCCTGGTGCATCTCTTGTGTGGTTGCGACGTATGTCGCGGGAACAATTATTATTGTGTGTAACCTGCCTGTATGTGGATGCCTCGATCCTACTGTAGTGGATTAGGGTTTCTATATAGAGTTGCGGAAACAAGCAACTTCTCATTGCCGTCAATTGGTACATATACATACCGTGTTCACTTATGAACAGCCAGGCCAGCCATCAACTAATCGGGAACAATCATAACTAGCCAACCAGTCATCTTAGTATAATTAGCCGAACTGTAGCCAGAATTAACTTGGCAGTCCTTACATATTATAGGAGGCTCAATATGATTGCCGTCATTATGGAAAAAGCAGGAAAATTAAGGCCTTATGCATTTTAATATTGACCTTTTCACTATAATATGTCAACGTAAAATAAGACAATTCCAAAAGGTTCACAACATCCATTTAACCTATTAATCCAGTAGAGCTATTTATCACTTGTCATGCTTAAAGAACTGAAAAGCCAGCACCGCAACATTATCCAGATGGCCTTTAACGGGTACAAAAATCAGGAGATCGCTGAGCGTCTTGGTATGGCACAATCCTCTGTATCGACAATTCTGCGTTCACCGTTAGGGCAAGCCTACTTGAATGGCCTTCAAGACAGGGCTCACGAAGCAACTTTGGACGTTCGCAAAAAGCTAGTCAGCCTCAACAAAGAAGCACTTGCAACCTTTGAGCACCTTCTCAATTCTGGTTCACGCAAAGCTGTACCAGCCTCCGTACAATTTAATGCAGCCAAAGATGTTCTCGATCGCAATGGATATAAGGCTCCCGATCGGTTGAACATTGACATGACGCTGCAAACCAAAACTGACGAAGAACTCGATGCTGAAATAGCAGCCATAGAAGAAGCTATCAATCGCACAGGGGGTAAAAATCTTCCAGAGATTAAAAAGTCCTTACGACAAAACCTATCCTTTACGACCATTCCTCTTACCTCAGATCATGCTGTTGTCACGACGCCTGCTAACGAGGATGATTTATCTCTGGAAGATTTATTCTGTACTGAAGAACAAGAAGGACTCTTTATTCCTGATGAAGATTTTGAAGAACCCATTCTGATGGAAGACACTTCAATTTTAGAAGATTTATCATTTGACCCCTTTCACAATATTAAAAGGTCATAATGATGGATCTTTCCCACCTTGATAGAGACCGCAAAGAGCAATACCTCAAACTATTGCAAGCCAAAAACATCCGGATCAAGCAAAACAAGATTGCACAATATTATCCAGATGACGGCGAGCTGAGTCGAAATAACTATCCTAAGCACATGGCATTTTTTGCAGCCGGAGCAGACTTTTCTGAGCGTTGCATCATGGCCGCAAATCGCATAGGCAAAAGCGAAGGTATTGGTGCATACGAAACAACTCTTCATGCAACCGGCAGATATCCTGCTTGGTGGGCTGGCAAGAGATTTACCAAACCAGTTTCTATTTGGGCATGTGGTACGACCAGTACAACTGCCAGAGATATCGTTCAGTATAAGCTGATCGGCAATCCTGAAGAGTACGGTACTGGCCTTATCCCCGAAAAATATATAATCAAAACTAGTCCGAAAGCCGGCGGAGTAGCTAATGCCATCGACATGATCTTGGTCAAGCATATTTCTGGTGGCATATCTCGTATTAAGATCAAGTCTTATGCTGAAGGGCGCAAGTCTTTTGAAGGAACTGAGCAAGACCTGATCTGGCTGGACGAAGAATGTCCATTGCCAATCTATACTGAATGTATAACTCGGACCATGACGACAAATGGTTTGATTATGCTTACATTCACTCCTCTTGAAGGCTTAACTGACACTGTTCTTCAGTTTATGCCGAATGGAAAGATTGAGGATAATCAAGAAGGTAGCAAATTCCTAATCCAGGCGACATGGGATGATGCTCCACACCTCACCAAAGAACAGAAAGATAAACTCTGGGCAGCCCTTCCACCTCACCAACGAGACGCTAGGTCGAAGGGTGTTCCACAACTTGGGGCTGGTGCAATTTATCCAATCCTCGAATCTAATATCACTGTCGCTGATTTTGCTATTCCCGATCATTGGCTTCGCTGTTATGCGTTGGATGTTGGCTGGAAGAAGACTGCCACTGTTTGGGCAGCCACAGATCCGACTAGTAACATAACTTATCTGTATTCTGAATATTACCAGGGACAACAGTTGCCACTGATCCATGCAGATGCCATTAAGGCTCGTGGAACATGGATTCCTGGTGTGGTTGATTCAGCTGCACATGGCCGCAGTCAAGATGACGGAAAGCAACTTTTTGAACAATACCTAGGTTTAGGTCTTGACCTTGAGAATGCCAACAAATCTGTTGAAGCTGGCCTGTATGCTGTGTGGCAAATGCTGAGTACTAACAGACTAAAAGTATTTGGTTCGCTGGTTAATTGGTTTAGTGAGTTTCGTATTTATCGACGGGATGAGAACGGTCAGATTGTTAAAGACAAGGACCATCTTATGGACTGCACCAGGTACTTGATTATGTCTGGACTTAAGCGAGCAATCGCCAAGCCCTATTGGGAGTTTCAGGCTTATGAGGCATCAGAAATATACAACCAGCAAGATACAAGTCTAGTTACAGGTTATTAATAACTTAAGTAGGTAAAGTGTTGCAAGCGACGAAGTCGCCTACACGTATATTCACTCTACCTGTATCTTCACGCTACTTGCTATTACTATATAATAAGCATACAACTTAATCTTCAGGAAAGAGCTAATGGCTAATAATGGTTTTGAATTTCCTGTAGAGGAACTTGTTGATCCAGGCAATCCAGCGACTCCGATGGCTAATGCAATTATAGCTGGCCAAGCAGCGAAGCTGCCTACACGAACCAACTCAACCTTGAATACGGGCACAAACTTGCCAGACACTGAACAAGCCAGCCTAAGTGGCCAAGTTCCCTTTTGGGCAACTGAAGAACCAATTGAAGATATAATTGCTCCCGTTCAAGTTGATCCTATTACAACTGCTCTTGTTGAAAAAGAAGCTCTCCGAGCTGAAGCAGTTGTACTTATCACAAACTTGGCAGACAAACAAAATAAGGAAACCTTAGCAGATATTACAACCAAAGTACTTGAGGGATATAAGCTTGATCTAGCTAGCCGCACTGAATGGGAAGCACTCAATGTGCAGATCATCGATCTTGCTAAGTTGCTCGTAAAGAAGAAAGTCTACGCAGGCGAAGTTGTTGCCAATGTTAAGTATCCATTAATAATTAATGCTTGTATCCAGTTTGCTGCTAGAGCATATCCTGAACTGATCAAAGGTAACGAGGTTGTCAAAGGCAAGGTAATAGGGACTGATCCAGACAACCGTAAGTTCGACAAAGCCAACCGCATTTCTCAGTTTATGTCTTTCCAGCTTCTATCGCTAATGGAAGACTGGGAAGAAGGAGTTGATCAGCTACTTTTTACGTTGCCAGCAATCGGTTGTGTGTTCAAAAAGAGTTACTTCGATTCAATTGAGCGGAAGTCCGTATCTCAGATAGTCTTTGCTGATGATTTGGTTGTAAATTATTTTGCTGAATCACTGGAACGGGCTCCACGAGTTACACATAGAATCTATTTGTATCATAATGAAATTGTTGAGCGAATTAATTCTGGAATCTTTATCAAGTTTGATGTAGCCGAGCTTGGTCAAGCAACTAGCGATAAGACTGCCGATGTAGATGAAGATACTCCACATTTGTTCCTTGAGCAACATCGGTGGTATGACCTGGATGGGGATGGTTATCAAGAGCCTTATGTAGTAACTGTTCATGAACAATCACAGAAGTTAGTAAGGATTTCTCCTCGGTTTGCCACGGATGGAATTATTCGCAAGTCTGATGAAAGCGGAATAACTGATCCAGACGGACCGATTGTTAAAATAATTCCTGAACAGTATTTTACTCGCTTTATTTTCATGCCTGCGATTGATGGTGGCTTTTATGGCATGGGGTTTGGCTCACTTTTGATGAGCAGTAACTCAGCCATAAACACAGTTATTAATCAGTTGCTGGATGCGGGTACTTTATCAAATCGACAAAGCGGTTTTCTGGGAAGAGGCCTTAAACTGGGTAGAGGCAAATCCATTCAGGTTAAGTCCGGAGAGTGGAAGCCAGTTGATGCAACGGGCGACGATCTTCGCAAGAACATCTTCCCAATGCCAGTACGTGAGCCAAGTAATGTTCTTTTCCAATTGCTCGGACTGCTAATCGAGAGTGGCAAAGAACTTGCCGGCATGACAGAGATTCTTGCTGGTAATTCTCCAGGCGCGAATGTTCCGGCTGAATCTGTTCTTGCATTGATTGAACAAGGCTTACAAGTCTACAGTGCCATCCATAAGAGACTTTATCGTAGCCAGTATAAAGAGTTCATAAAGTTACGGAGGCTGAATGCTCTTTATCTAGATCAGATGACTTATAAGGCTGTTCTCGATGATAGTAATGCAATTGTTCAGGCAGACTTCTCTAGTGCAGACTTTGATGTTGTGCCAGTTAGTGATCCGAACAGCACCACAATGATGCAGCGGTTGCTCAAGGCTAAAGCCATGCTAGAGTTGCGGGGTCAAGGATTGAATGACCAGGAAATCTTGCGACAGTATTTACTTGCACTTGATATCGAAGATGTTGAGAGATTCTTTCCTGCAGAAGACCAGCCTGATCCAGCTGAACAACTCGCTATGCAGAAACTCCAAGCTGAGCTTGCAGAACTTCAGGCGAAGGTCGCTAAATTAAATGCAGAAACACAGCAAATTATAGAAAATATTCCAAAAGCGCAACTCGAGCAAGAGAAGACAATTGCAGATATGGACAATGAGGTTATAGATTTAGCTCTTAAAGATAAGCAAATCTCTGGACAGCTTGAGCTTGGACGATCTCAGCAAAGTCTTGGCAAAGCACCTGGTGGATTAAAAGAAAGTACGATTGAACGTGAATATAGTTAAGGAGACAATATGGATGAATTAGACAAGAAGAAGAAAGGTACGTTTTCTTTTTTACGTGCACTTGGTTTGGGTAAAAATAAGAATGATGCTTCAGACAAGAATGTTTTTTATGCTGGAAATGTAACAACTGCTGCAACTAAGAGGAAGAAAGAATTGGAGAAAGCTAATCAGAATTGAGGACATTACGATGCTAACTAGTGAACAATTCCAAGAATGGAAAACTAATGCAGTCACAACAGAGATTCTTACAGAACTTAGAAAAGTTCGTAAGGTTATGGAAAATAAGTTAAGTAATGGAAATACTATTGGCAAAAATGCATATGAGACTCATGGCATGACAAATAGGATTGTTGGAAATATTGAAGGGCTTGATCAAATATTGAATATTTCCTTTGAAGGTGATTCTGTAGAGAATGACGTTGACGAGCGTAGTGGTTACTAAGCATACACATTTGTTGAGAATAACAATTATTTAAAAGGGTAATAATTATGAGCGACGAACACATTATGGATATTAATCAATCTGGCATCTTACCGACTGGCGGACACTTGTTAGTACTTCCTGAGAAGGTTGAAGAAAAGACTAAGGGCGGAATCTATTTGCCTGAAACAATTCGGGAAAAAGAACAGCAAGCCGCTACAGTAGGAACCTTGATTGCCATCGGACCTACTGCCTGGAAAGACCTTGATGACGGAGTTGCCTGGGCAGAAGTTGGCGATAAGATTAGTTACTCTCGATATGCCGGCGTATCAATGCCTGGCAAAGATGACGACTCTTATGTATTGATTAATGACAATGATGTTTTAGCTCGATTACTCTTTTAAATAGGTGTTATTATGGCAGAAGAATTTGTGCAAGACATTATTATGGCAGCCGAAGCAACTGATGGTTCTTCTACAGAAGCAACAGAAACAACTGGTGATATCAGCAAGTCTGTTGTGGTAGCTAAATCTGGTGATGATCAATCTTCCAATCAAACTAAAACCACTGATGGTAATGCTGATTCTGATCAAACCAAGATTGCTCCTTCTGTAGAAGAACTTGCTTCACAACTTGGCTGGCGTGCTGATCATGTAGGTGAAGATGCAGTTGATGCGGTCACGTACATTCTGAGGTCGAAAGACATTCAGAAGGCAATGAGTAAGCATAATAAAGACTTAAAGGAGAATCTTAGTGCTGTTCAGGCATCTGTAAATGCACTTAAAGAGCACAATGAGAAAGTCTATCAGACTGAAGTTAAGAAACTAACTGCTGAAATAGAAACTCTTAAAAAGGAACGTAAGTCTGCAATTGAACTTGCTGATGTTGATAAAGTAGAAGAACTGGACGCACAGATCGAAGCAAAGAAAAATGATCTTGCTGCCCCCAAAATAAGTGCTAACAAGTCTGATGCTGGTGCTGTTGAAAATCCTGTCTATGATGATTGGATTCAGGATAATCAATGGTACTTGGAAGACAATGAAATGGCACAGTTCGCTGATAGTGTAGCGCAGAATTATGTTGGAGCACCACTGCCGAGGATTTATGCATTAGTACGACAGAAAGTTCAGGAGGTTTTTCCAGAAAAGTTTGCTCCTAAAACTACTTCAGCAGCACCTGCTACTACTGGGACTGTTAAGCCAATCGGACCTGTTTCTCCTGTTGATAAAGGATCAAACAATAAAGGTGCTACGAATTCTTTCAGCAAAGCTGATCTTACACCTGACCAAATTAGTATAATGAATCAATTTGTTCGCGGAGGCATAATGACCGAAGAACAATACATTAAAGATATTGCAAGTATGCAAGAATAATAAGAGGATTATGTTATGACAGAACAGGCAAAAAATACAGAGAGTATTAAAAGCGAGCAACCGCGTAAGAGAATACCTTTAGGGTCGAGGAATATCTTGACTGCACCGAAGAAGGTCGGTTTCGTGCGCCGATTTGTTAATGATACTGGAGATCGCCTTCAGATGTTTAAAGACGCTGGATGGAACACTGTTGATGATGGTTCACCTGTTGGGGATTCAAAGATTGGCAGACCGACTAATATTGGTAGTGCCACCAACCCTAGTGTGGGTAACAATCAAAGGGCTGTTCTAATGGAGATTCCAGAAGAGATTTATGAGGCAGACCGAGCCGAATCACAAGCCAAGATTAGTGAGGTAGAAAACCAAATTAAGCGGAACTCTCGTGGCGAGGGTAGAGATGGCTTGTCTGGAAGTGTGACTATTTCGTAATAATTAAACTTTGTTGAGGTAAAAAATATGGCAAATCTTGATACTCCTTTCGGCTTTAAGCCGGTCAAACATTTGAACGGGTCTCCTTGGAACGGTCAGGCAAATGTTTATTACATTCCGTCTACTGATAATACTGCAACTTTTATTGGCGATGCAGTTAAAAGTGCTGGATCTGCAGATTCAACCGGCAAGTATCCTACGGTAGCCCAAGCTACTGCTGGTGCTGCAGTGAGAGGTGTTGTAATTGCTTTTGGTGATAATCCGTATGTAATGACTCATCCTGATACTCCTAATCGTTCATATCGGCCTGCTGCTACTGCAATGTATTGTCTGGTAGTTGATGATCCTCAGGTTATTTTTGAAGTTCAGGAAGATAGTGATGGTGCTGCATTGGCTGCTACTGAAGTAGGGCTTTCTACAAACTTTATAGTTGGTTCTGGATCTACGACTACTGGTAAGTCTGCTATGGAACTTGATTCCAGTGATACTGCAACCGACACCAGTGGTAACTGTAGACTTTTGAGGTTGGCTAATCGAGAAGATAATGAACTTGGAAATTATGCCAAGTGGGAAATTCTTTTCGGAGAGCATGAGCTGGGCCTTACTATTTCAACTGATGTTTAATTAGTTGTTTATTAACTTCTGCTATTTAATCATCATTTAAAGGAGCTTACAAATGGGTATTATTACTACTAGTAATTTTGCAAAAGATCTGGTGCCTGGGGTCAAGACTTGGTTCGGGCAGAAATATAAAGAGTATCCGATTGAGTATTTGGATATTTTTGAAAAGGGTAACTCTACAAAGGCTTTCGAAGAAGAAGCTGGCGTAACTGGTTTCGGTCTTGCAGCAGTAAAAACCGAGGGAGCTGGGATTGCGTATGATGAGCAGGAGCAGGGATTTGTTAGTCGCTACACTCATGTAACGTACGGCCTTGGATTTATTATTACTCGGGAAATGTACGAAGATGGTATAGCTGTTACAGTTGCGCTGCGTCGTGCAAATGCACTTGCTTTTTCTATCCGGCAAACCAAAGAGATTATTGGGGCAAACATCCTTAATCGGGCGTTTACTGCTGCTTATACTATGGGAACTAATAGTGATGGTAAGGAGCTTTGTGCTACTGATCATCCGAATAAATCCGGCGGTATCTGGAGGAACGAGCTCTCTACTGCGGCTGACCTCAGTGAAGCAGCCCTCGAGCAGGCTTGCATTGACATCGCTGCATTCACTACTGATCGTGGACTCAAGATCGCGATTATGCCTCAGAAGTTGATCATCCCGACTGCTCTTGAGTTTGACGCTATGCGGATTCTCGAATCTATCGGACAGTCCGGCAGCGCGAATAATGATATCAATGCTATTCGAGCATCGAAGAAGTTTCCTCAGGGCATCGCTGTGAATCATTACCTGACTGATAGTGATGCATGGTTTATTAAAACTAACTGTCCAGACGGTTTGAAGTATATGGAAAGGAGGCCTGATGCGTTTGGAACTGAGAATGACTTCGATACTGAGAATGCAAAGTTCAAAGCGACTTTTCGTGGAAGCTTTGGTTGGTCTGATCCAAGGGGAATTTTTGGAAGTCCGGGTGCTGCATAATTGACCGTTCATAAGTGAACGACCAAACTGAAATAAGAACTGACCGTTCTTTGTGACGAGCTTAGAACGGTCTTAATAATGTGGGTAAATGAAAGTTAAAATCTTTCAGGCAGTTCTTTGAGATAAGAAGTGTCCCAGTGGAGGAAATTATGGGTGTAACAAATTTTCCGAATGGTATTACATGTGATACTTCCAGAAATAAGTCAATGGCTTCTGGATCTACGATTCCTGCATCTGGATCTGCTGGGTACAATCCAGGGTGTACATTCACTAAGACTGATGTAGCTCTTGGTCAGGCAGCTCAATGGGTAAATATGGGCACTGCTGCATCGTGCTTGTTTGTTCCTGTTGGCCCAACTTATGGTTATGGCATAAAGTTGGCTGAAGGCCCAGTCACTTCTGCCGGTGGAGATACAACTGAAGTAATTACTCGAAGTGGACTGATTCTTTCTACTGATATAGCTATTGTTAATCATGAAGTTTCTGATGATAACGATCAGATAGTTTCTGCAATAGCTACTGATAGTACGATTACTATTGTTGGTAGTGCAGATCCTAGTACAGCACATGGCTATGATTATGCATTGTTAAGGAATAGATGTGTTCCTGAGTGGGATATTGTAGCTGCTGGAACGCATACTACTGTTGGTGGTGCTGCTGCAGAAGCTATTACAGTTGCTGGTGTTTTGGCTACTGATATGGCTTTTGTTAATTATGGTGCAACAGATGACACTGATACTATTAGTGATATAGTTTGTACTAATAATACAATTACTGTAACCTGTTCTGCTGATCCAGCTGTGGCACATAGTTTACATTATGTTGTTATTCGGCCGAGAGGAACATTTAAACCAAGTCATTATATTGCTTACGCAGGAACACATCAAACGGTTGGTGGGGCAGCAGCTGAAGCGGTTACTGTGACTGGTGCTCTTGCTACAGATATTCCGATAGTCATTTATAATACTACGAATGATACGGATAGCATTTTGAAGGCTGTTGTAACTGCTAATACTTTGACGGTAACTTGTTCAGCTGATCCATCTAGTGTTCATGCCTTTAGTTATATGGTGCTCAGGGCATATTAAAAAAGAACTTGTAATAATAAGGGGAACTTTATTATTACAGGTTTTGTGTTAATATAAAAGTTAATCCAATAACAATTATTATAGCGGAGAATATTATGAGTATGATTATTCCTAAGCAAACTGCGGCTATGACTGTCAGGCATTATTTTCCTGCTCATTCACTTCCGAAGACTGTTACAGTTGCTGGTGTTCTTGTGGCAGAGACTATTGCAGTAAATATACTTGATGAAGCTGGTGTAGCTTTGGCTCTTTATGATGAATTTGGAGTAGCAGTAACCATGACCGCCACCTCACCTCCGTTAAAGATCGATAGTCCCATCACCCTGCAATTTGTCAAGGGCGTAACCGCTAACGCAGTCGGTGTTCAGTTGGTAGACTGATGAGTGTCGCTAAGAGTATTTTCAAGCCGATATTCAAGAGTTATTCGCGGAGAGCGATAGCTGGTAGCGAAGGTGGTATTCCCGGCCTACTCTCTCTCTGGAACGCCAAGACCCCCACCGTCTGTCCTGTAGGCCCCCAGATCCAAACCTCAGTAGCAGGCAACCAGCCAGACGCTTCAGGAAATATGGTTCCGTGGCCTGTCAATCATCCTGGGCGGGGGGTGATGGTACAGCCTGCGTATAGCAACCTGTTGCAGAACTCCAAGTTTGAGGGGGCTGTGTCGGGTACGCCGGGGGCTGCTCCGACGAATTGGGCTGTAGTGCTCACGGGCGGAACCCTTACCGTTGCAGGACCGTTGTTAACGTTTTCAGCCGCAGTTGCTCGTGAAGGGATTGGGCAAAGTCTGTCTGTATTGGCCAATACAACCTATATTTATACCGTTGACGCAGTGTGTGATGGCAATTTAGCTGTTGCAGATATCATCTATCCTGTCCCGCTTCCGAGCGGTGCGACCAGCACATATTATGTTGATGGGGTTGGGCAAACGGTTGGATACAAGCCATCATCGGGGAGCAGGGTGTTGGCTGTAAAAATGGTCATTGCTGGCACGGGAGGGACAGTCAGTTTTAGATTTGGGGCGGGAACGTCCGGGGCTGCAACAGGCACAGTAACCATCTCCAACCCCCAACTCGTAGCCTCCCCCTACCAAATGCCCTACGCAGCATCAGGCGCAGGCGCAACCACCTCAGTAACCTCCACAGCATCCACCAGCGGCGGCAACGGACTGGCGATACCGCTGTCTGCAGCTATGATCGCTGCCCTAAGCGGGGGTGCGTTTACGGCTGCTGCATTGGTAGAAATGGGAGTATCCAGCGCACAGGTTACGGCCCCGGCGAATATCCTCTCGGTCAATGACGTTGCAGCCGGATTGATCTTCGCGGATTCTGGTGGGAAGTTGAAATGTACTGACGGCACCAATACGGCAGAGGTCACGGTTACAGGCGGATGGGCAAGGACTGACGAACTTCTCCCGGTTGTGCAATGTGATGGGGCCACATTCAGGACTGGCTACGCGAAGAACACTTTCACTGCAATCACATGGGGAAGCGCTGTCGCGGTCGGTGCTGATGGAGACTGGAATGTCGTTACCCATGAACGTATCGGCCTGAATAGCGTTATACCATTTGGCATACAGCAGACTCAATTCTGGGGGAAATCTGCGAGTGAGGCAGAAGTGCTGAAAGTGCAGGGGTATGCGATATGACCAGACACGAAGCCTATTACCTGAAAGCGAAAATCAAGGACATCCTTGCAGGGATTGACGGCACCGAAGATACCGCCGAAAGCTGGTGGGAAACTTCCACTGGTTACGAATTTGGGGCAAAGAAGCTGGCTGAAGTGCTGAAGGCGATTGATGACGAGGTGGTGGAATGATACTCGATAGAGGTGAATCATTCGGTGCATACTACGAGATACCAGACCCAGCAGATCCCAAGAGACTCTTTGGTATAGTCTGGGAGAATGCCTTCCCTTGTGGAACCTATACCAGGGGAGGCAAGACCTACGGTCTGACCTTTATCATTTTCTACAAAGATCTCTTCCCGGCAGATGACCACCCTGGGCATGGAGAATCTTTCGATACCTGCCCGCTGACCATGGACCGGCTGACCCCTGATATCTGCTTCAACCCGATGCTCAAGGGTGGTAAGCCTCCGAAGGTTCGGTTGAAACCAAAGATCAAGCAGCTTATCGAGTATGACGAATCACTTGGCCTGACTGGCTATGAGTTGATTGAGAAGCGGGCAGCGGTGATGGTGCCTGAGTTTATGGGCTTCACACTGGCAGATGTTATCGCTGATGCTCCTGAAGTCTGGCAGCCGACTGTTGGTGAAGAGGGGAATGAGGTTCCTAATGTGACGAAGTGCTCTGAGGAGAAAACGATATGAAAAAACTTTTGCTTGCAATCTTATTGCTACTGATTCCAATATCAGTCTCTGCAGCTCCAGGTTGGCAGCGCAATCTGACCGTTGAGTGGGGCTACGAGCCGCCTGCTGATATGTCTCACACTGGTTTTAAGCTCTATCAAGATGGCGCAGCAGTATGTACTTGGGCAACAGCTATTGTCAGGATTGGTTCCTGTGATGTGGTGCTGATAAAGAAAACCACATCATTCACGTTGACAGCAACGTTTGCTGATGGTGGAGAGTCCCCACACTCAGAGATTTACACGCTGAATGACTGGGGACCGAAACCGACGATTATTAAGGTTACGCCGAAGTGACCTTCTCTGAGAAGATCATATCAGGCATCCTCTGGAGTATTGCTATCCTGCTTATTGTTTCGCAACTCATTGGATGTGCACCACTGCCTGGAGGAAAGTTATTTCCAGGACTTACACATGAGACACAGTTACAAAATATTCCAGATTTGAAAATCCATAAGCTGTCGCTGCCTGCGTCTGCAGCAATTTGTCAGTGGGTGATGTTCAAGGAGCGGCCTATCTTTTCACTTATCTTTCTTGGTGGAATCTGGGCCTGTGCCGACGTTAGGCCGGACGGCAAAGGAGGTGTTCAATCCTGCGAGGTCTGGGCGCCGGGGTTTCTGCTGAAACATGAGCTTGAGCATTGCAAAGGATGGGCGGATAAATGGTATTGAAAACCAACTTAATATGGGGGAAGAGATGAAGAGACTTTTGGGAGTAGCCTTGGCTGTTGGCCTGTTGACGAGTTGTTCGGTAAATTACAGTCCGACTGAGGTCACATTTAACCAGAACACCGGCGGCGGAAACGGCACCATGAGGACCGATGCCAAGGGGCTCACGACTGCTAACACACCTACTCAGGATGCCAGCGGTTCGGCAGCGACTGAGGGTGCAATGGCTGCGCTTGGAGGTATCAAAGACGCAGTGGCCAACTTCATCCCGGCTGTAACGACGACTGAGACCACGACCACAACGACGCCGCTTGCGCCTCAGCCGGCCGCTCCCACCTTCCCCGACGTTGCTCCGCCGCTCGCCCCCACTGAAGAGATTGCCGAACCTATCGAGCCTGAAGGCCAGATCGAGGAGGTAGACTGATGCTCAGGTTGGTTCTGGCTATAGTTTTGTTCTGGACTTTACCAGTTAATGCTGTAACAATTCCACAGTCTCTTGATGAATGCAATGCACTTTGTACTCAGTATTTCCCAGGAAGTGTACCAGTTACTCCTCCCGTTACTCCTCCATCAGATAATAAGATATTTCCACATGCGATTACTTTTGAACGATCAACTGATCAAGGCAACGGTTCTGCAGGGATTTTGTTCAGGACTTTACAAGCAGGATCGATTATTTATGTTTCAGTTAATGGTGAGGTTG